>Ga0209628_10004247_pt1 | contig 10299 bp, 7 predicted proteins | sample TergutCu122P4_FD_187285 | JGI IMG/M metagenome (GOLD analysis project Ga0209628, IMG submission 187285) | Cubitermes ugandensis P4 segment gut microbial communities from Kakamega Forest, Kenya - Cu122 P4 (SPAdes) (version 2) | ecosystem: Host-associated > Arthropoda: Insects > Digestive system >... | reverse complement strand
GGACTTGCGGGAAGCGCAAGTCGACGTCCCCCTGTCTGATAGCCATTCCCCCTTTTGACCGCATAGCTGGGATCTATAACAGACACCTTAACTCTAACAGGGGGATTTGCTTAAGCTAACGATTTTGAAGTCAGGCTTATCTTGCCAAAGAAAAGCGCCTATGTGGCCCAGGACAAGTTATGGGAGGTATACCTTGGCTTGGTAGGAAGTCAGGGTTCTGAGCCCAGATTGGCTATGTCGCAAACTGGGGGTATGCGACTTTTTTCAGGTGCCTAGGTTAGGCCACCGCGCCCCGGGGGGGGGGGTTTGGCGTGCCACGACTTTGCATTGAATACCATGGCATTTGCCTTAAAACTGAGGAAAACCACGGAAAACTTCAGTAAGGGTACCCGATAGGCCCTCTGCTGAAAAGCGCCGAACGCAATTCGTTTTGTCGAATTGGCCATCGCGGGCGATGGTCTCGACTGACCTGCTGGCCCCTGACGCACTTGGATTTTGCGTCGGCGACGGGGTCATCCCTCGGCCAGCGTAAGTATCTGCCGAATTGCCGTACTAGGGGGTTCCCCACCACAGATAACTTTGAGTCAAAGCTCGCAGTCAGGGCTCTGATGTGGTCGGCAAAGAGCGAAACATCCAGATCCTCGTATATCTGTCTGTTACTTACGTACCAGGTGCAATCCATCATGGGGTGGATGCGATGTTTTAAAGGAGGACTCTGTTCCTGACGGAGAGATCACTCTAACTATTCAGAAGGGTACCCAGCATGCCCATCCTTTGGGCAGTTTTCTTTCTGACCTGATCGATGTGAGGCGACCGGGTGAGTCGTGTATTTAGAGTCACCTCCAGACAACGAGTAGTGTCGACCCATTCGATTGGTTCCCCGAAGAGTGTTACTGGTCGGGGCCGGATGAAGCGCCGTCCGGCACGTGTGAAGATTATCGCGGTGCTCTTAGAGACATTAATGACGATTCTCCATTCACTCAACCACCGTTGAAGGTCGTTTGGATATCACTCCAGGTAGCTGACGAGCAGCGTCGGCCTGCGGGACGTGGCTATGATAGCCGTGTCGTCCGCGTAGAGGGCTAACTCGACGTGGTGGAAGGGTGGGGGCATAAGGTTGACAAACTTACTGAAGAGGAGAGGGGAGATTAATCCACCCCGAGCCACCCCAGCTCGCATGCCTCGACGAGATGACGTGGCCGTCTGGAAGGACGCTTCAAACGGCCAAACAGAGGTATGAGGAGATTGTATGGACTAGGCAAGACGGGAAGTTTAGGAGCGTTAGCTTGTAGAGGAGACCATCGATCCAGACGGTATCGAAGGCTTTGGCCACGTCGAGGAAGACTGCGCCCGTTAGCCTCTTTACGGCAAAGTTCCTGGTAATTTTTTCGAAGTGGGCCAGCTGCAAGGACGTGTTATGCCTGTGTCTAAACCCAAACTGCTCATCTCGCATCAGTCCGCGCTCGATTACTTCATGTAAGATCCTAGCTTATATGATCTTTTCAAATTGTTTACAAATCGTGTCCAAAAGACTAATGGACCGATAGGATGACGGCAATGCTTGATCCTTCCCTGGTTTGAACATAGAGGTCACTTGAGCGTGCTTCTAAGCTGTCGGGGAAATGATGGGTGTTGAGGATCACGTTGAAAATACGGTCCAGGAGGGATACGGCTCGCTGTGGGAGACACTTTAAGGACCTGTTGGGGATACCGTTCGGGCCCGGAGCCTTGCTAACGTTGAGATCCCTGATGGCTTCCTGGACCTTCTCAGAGTTGGTTAACTTGGGTATGGGTGGCAGGGGTCATGAAATAAGACTATAGCGCCACGCCAACCATCTCAATAACTGCCAGGACCGAAGGATGGGTCACCGGCTGAAACTGAGTCTACAGATTGTCGGCAAAGGCTTCGGCTTTCTCAGAGTGTGAGACTGCGATTCCCTCCTGGGGTGTCCAGGGGAGCAGACGGAGTAGGAACTCTCATCGCCCGTTTGGTAATCCACAGCGATTGGTCTTCGGGATCGAGGGATTCGAGTGTCACAATCCACTGTTCGTTCCTCCACTCATTCAGCCAGCGGGTCACCGACCTCTGCAAGCGGTTAACCTCGGATTTCAGATCGGGTTCCCAGGAGACGTGCCACTGCCACCGCAGACGATTTTTCTCGTGTATCTCTTCCTGAAGGCAGTCAGTATCGGAGGCCGTGGGTCGTCACGCAGGCGACACTTGGGAGTACACGCTGCCAGAGCATTCAAAACGTCGCCAAAGAAATTCTCAACGCGCGTGTCGATTGTCAACCGGTTGTGCAATTACGGGTCAAACTGAATTTGATATTCCAAGTGAGTTTGGATGTTGGCCAAGTAAGTGCCCCTGAAATCAGGGCGATCCGGTGGGTGTTAAAAGGATGAGCGACACGCAGTGTCAATGAGTATCGGGAGGTGGTCCGAGCTTAGTGTCGAGCACGAAGTCAGATACACCGGAAACGAGAAGCCCTTCACTATTACGATGTTCAAGACATCGGGAGTAGCGAAGGAGTTGTATGGGTTGGTGGTTGGATGTCTGTTTCAAAGATCGCACAGAAGTTCTCATCGGCATGGTCAGGTAGGATTTCCCCATCTCGTGTTCAGACGCGAGTTCCAATACACATGTTTGGCGTTGAGATCGCCGTCCAAAATACCGGTACCACCCCCATCCCACCAAAATGGCGGTCAGGTCCGCTCGGATCAATGGGCGGGAAGGCGAAAAGTAAGCCGGAAGGATTTTCACCGGTCTGCCGGCAAATGTGGAAGTAGCCTCCAAGCGGGTCAGGCCCGGAATGGGCACTGAATGGTGGACTATAACACGGCGGACCAGGATGGCTGTGTCTCACATTTCTGTCAGTCTGTGCGGTGGCAGACATAATTGGCAAGGCGGAAGGCTTGACCAGAGCTAAGGAATTTTTCTCTTAAGAGACAAATGTCGATACCGTGCTGCCTGAGAAAATGCTTCAGTTCAAGATTTCTGCCACGCACTCCATCAGCATTCCAGTAGGCGAGGCGAAGGACTTTACCCCGTTCCGTCACCCCAGGACGTACAGGCAAATGCAGCCACGAAGAAAATTACCGTCTTGAAGACACCCCGCAGGCGGGCTACCCCTATGGGGATGGACGAGATGGACGTGAGCAGCTGACTAGTCACCTCCACAAATGCTTGTAGGGAGAGGCGATCAGATTTCAAAAAGAGAGGGGGGGTTCAGAGTGTGGACTACCAGGTCATATGTTGTGGATTTGGCGGCGCGGTTTTGACACTCGCGGCTGCTTTCTTCTTCGACTTCCCAACAGACGGCTTAGTGGCTGCTGTGGACTCGGGGTCAGGCTTCTTAGGTTTGGCCGTCTTTCTGAAGCGGTCACATTAGGCTGGTTGGGCGCATCCGAGACCGTCAGAGAGGGATTTGTCTTGGGGTGGAGTGGTGGTAGTGGACTTGACGGCACTTCCCCCACGAACGACGTGATTCCACCCCTCGCCCAGGTCCATCTGCTCGGCAGAGGGCTAGGACCGCTCAGCATTCGGAACGGCGGTGTGGCCTATGGCGGCGCTCTTTCGGACACGCTTAGGCGCCTGCATTGCAAGGGCCGATTTCGCTTCTTTCCACTTAATACATCCGCGGCTAGTTCGCGGTGTACTTACTCCTCCAGCAACAGCACTGAGGCTGCTCCCACAAAGTAGAGCACCCACCGAAGAAGAGGGAGCCCTCACACGCGACGCACCGGGACGCGTATCCGCAGTTTCGCTGAGTGTGTCCGAAACGCTGGAAGCGTTTGCAATGCAAAGGGCCCTTTTGAGCGAAGTACGACTCCAAAGACACTCGCAGGGCGCATAGTTCGGTGATTGATCGCAACTTTGACAGCTTAGGCCCTAGCGCCACTGATACAATGAAGTTGGAGGGCGGTCCTGGGTAGGGTCCTGGTCACGAAGGCCGGAACGCAGCTGCATGACCTGGACATAAAAGCCCAGGCACTCGACCTACCAGACGACACTACAGACATACCCCTAACCACGTTCTTTAAACAACGTTCCTCTGGGAGCATGAAAGTGTGGAAACTCACACCCTCCCCCAATCGTGGGACCGCAGTGCGCTGACCAAGGCTCTGAAACCGTTGACGGTTGACGGGACAACCATCAGCTTCTCAGCATCTAGTTGGGTCGTCAGACCGCAAGGGCAAGACGCGTCTCTCATTTGTGGCACAGGTTGGACACAGTTTTCTTATGTTAAAATATGTACAGACTCGATTTCCAAAAAGGTCAAGCTTAATGTAACGCCACAGGTGGCTATGTAAATTCGTTCCGGAACTTCTCAGCCACTCGTCTGCCGAGCTTAATTATCCCATGGACCTTCCTGACGACAAAATTCGACTGTCGTGTACGTCGGCAAAGTGCAAATCGTGGGAAAATTTTTCGTTCTGCACGGAATAATTTGATCTGTATTCATTCCTGGAATTATACGGGATATTTTAGGATGGAATTCTTTGGATACTCTTTTGAGTACTATGGTCATCGCTCTTCTTGAATGTTACGCACTGAGAGCTGTTTGTTGGTTGCGGACGTCAGGTGACAGGTTTTGGTGGAATGCTGGCCCTTTTCTGGTACCCGAACATGCCGGTGTTATTCAAAAAGCCTCGCCTAACAAAACCGTCAGCTAACCAATGGCACAGCAGGCTGGCCAAAAAACTCTGTTATTTCCTCACCCATCACTTCCCTACAGTGTGGACGCACGCTCGATTGATCTCTATACTTAAACCGGGGAAGGATCCAGCACTGCCCTCAACCTATCGGCCCATTACTCTCTTGGACACGATTGGTAAACTATTTGAAAAGATCCTATTAGCTAGGATCTTACCCGAAGTAAGCGAGCACTGACTGATGTGGGATGAGCAGTTTGGGTTTCGTCCCAGACATAGAACATCCTTGCAGAGGGTCCGCGTAGTTGAAAGAATCGCCAGGAACGATGGCGAAAAGAGGCTAAAAGGTGCATCTTCCTCGACGTGGCCAAAGCCTTCGATATGGTCCGGATCAATAACACCCTCTACAAGCTAACACTCCTCAACTTCCCATCTTATATAGTCCATACAATTATATACCTCTGGGGTCGGTCGTTCGAGCGTCCTTCCAGACGGCCAAGTCATCTCGTCGAGGCAAGCGGGCTATGGTTGCTAAGGGTGGTTTGATCTCTTCTCTCCTCTTCAGTCTATGTCAAAGACATGCCCTGACCATTGCACCACGTCGAGTTAGCCCACTAAGCGTACGACACGGCAATCATACCCACGTCCCGCAAGCCGACGCTCCTGGTCAACTACCTGGAATCATACAACGACCAAAATCTGTGGATCAGTGAATGGAGAATCGTCATTAATTTCTCTAAGAGCACCGCGATAATCTTTGAGCGTGCCTGACGGAGCTTCATCCAGCCCCGACCAGAAACACTCTTCGGGTAACGAATCGAATGGGTCCAAACTACTCGTTATCTTGGGGTAACCTTTGATAAACATCTCACCTGGTCGCCTCACATCGATTAGATCAGAAAGAGAATTGCTCAAAGGATGGGTATGTTGGGTTCCCTCCTGAATAGGAAGAGTGATCCCTACGTCAGGAATGGAGTGCTGTTATATAAGCAGCACACTCGCCCCATTGCGGATTACGTGTGCCACACGTAGAGGTCCGCTGCCCGCACCCTTGTTCGGGGGTTACAGTTGTTACAATCCAAGTGTCCTCGCCTTGCTACTGGTGCCCCCTGATACGTAAGTAACAGGCAGATACACGAGTATCTGGATGTTCCGGTCTTTCCGACGATATCAGAAGCCTGGCCGCCAGCTTTGACTCAAAGTTACCTGGTGTGGGGAAACCCCTAGTACAGCAACTCAGCAGATACTTACGCTAACCGAGGGTTGACCCCGTCGCCCGACGCGAAAGACAAGGGCGTCAGGGACCAGAAGGCTAGTCGAGGACATCGCCCACGATGGCCAAGTCGACTACACGAATCGCGTTCGGCGCTGCAGCCGAGCGCCTTTCAGCTACTCTGAGGTTTTCCGTGATTTTCCTCAGGTGTAAGGCAAATAATAGGTTATACGATGCAAGGTCGGGGCACGACCCGCAATCCCTCCCTAGGCTGGCGGCTTCAACTAAACGCCTGAAAAGAGGCACATACCCCTTTATGCGACAGAGACAGTCTGTGCTCAGAAACCAGACAGCAAATTAAGCAAAAGTTTATATCTCCCATAACTAGTCTAGGGCCACCGATGCCCTTTTCTTTGGCAAGATAATTCAAGGCCTTCAGCCTGGCTTCAAAATCGTTAGCGTAAGTATATTCCCCCGTTAGAGTTAAGGTGACTGTTATAGAGCCCGGCTACGCGGTCAAATGTGGGAATGACTAACGACATGGGCCGTCGACTTGCGCTTCGCGCAATTCTCTGCCCCCAGTGAGAACTTTGGCTTGACTTGGTTAGCTGTTATCATTGATCTCCCCCGTCCTCTTCAGTCTTTATGACATGTCCCGCACCACGTCCAGATAGTACACTACGCGGACGACACGGCCATCATAACCACATCCCGCAAGCCGACGCTGCTCGACAGTTACCTAGAGTCATATCGTAACTACCTTCAACGGTGGTTGAGTGAATGGAGAATCGCCATTGATGTCTCTATGAGTACTGCGATAATCTTCGCTCGTCCCGGACGGCGTTTCATCAAGCCCCGACCAGTAACACTTTTCGGGGAACCAATCGAATGGGTCGACACTACTCGCTATCTGGGGGTAACCCTAGATAAATATCTCACCCGGTCGCCTCACATCGATCAGGTCAGAAAGAGAATTGCTCATAGGATGGGTATGCTGGGTCCCAACTTGAATAGGAAGAGGGATCTCTCCGTCAGGAATGGAGTGCTGCTATATAAGCAGCTCATCTGCCCCATGATGGATTATGTGTTACCCGCGTGGAGGTCCTCTGCCCGCACCCATGTCCGGAGGCTACAGGTGTTGCAATTCAAGTGTTTTCGCCTTGATACTGGTGACTCCTGGTACGTAGGTAACAGGCAGATACACGAGTATCTGGGTGTTTCGCTCTTTGCCGACACATCAGAGCCCTGACTGCAAGCTTTGACTCAAAGTTAGCTGAGGTGGTGAACTCCTTAGTACAACTCGGCAGATACTTAGGCTGGCCGAGGGTTGACCACGTCGCCCGACGCGAAAGCCAAGGGCGGCAGGGGCCAGCAGGCCAGTCAAGGCCATCACCCGCGATGGCCAAGTAGACTAAACGAATCGCGTTCAGATCAGCCGAGCACCTTTCGGCTACCCTGAAGTTTTCCGTGATTTTCCCCATATGTAAGGCCAATGGCAGGGTATACGATGCAAAGTCGGGGCACGGCCCGCAATCCCCTCCAGGCGCGGCGGCTTCAGCTAAGCGCCTGAAAAAAGTCGCATGCCACCAGGATGAGACAGAGCCAGTCTAGGCTCAGAAACCAGTCAACCAAGCATAGTTTATCCCTCCCATATTTAGTCCAGTGCCACCTGGGCACTAGTCTTTGGCTAGATCAGTCCAGGCCCTCCGCCTGACTTCAAAATCGTTAGCGTAAGCATATTCGCCTGTTAGAGTAACGGTTTCTGTTATAGATCAAAGGCAGGTATGGCTAACAGACAGGGGGACGTCGACTTGCGCTTCGCCCAAGCCTCCGCCCCCCAGTTGGAACTTTGGCCTGGCTGGCTTGGCTTGGCAAGCTGTTATCAATCGACGCTCACGACGAGAAGAGAAACATCAAAACAAGATCAGCCAGCTCGGAAGAATCAAGCAAGAAGGAAAGGCCGGACTCGACGTTTCTAGAAAGGGATACCGCCTCGACACCCAAGCTGCAGTCTTCGCCTCACATCAGTAGGAGTAATTGTCGTTGGTACTACAAAGGTAGTAAATTTGTCTGCAACTCCGAAGGAGTAATATTGTTGTTTGACGCATATCTGCACGACACCATGCAGCGGACTGGTGCTTGCCGCACGACTGCCAGCCAGCTATCTGCCCGTCATCCTGATCGCCACCCCAGTGAAATTGGGATAGGCGGAGTGGGCAACAAAAACGTGACATCTTAATGTGATTACATGTACCAGCGACTGGGAGGGGCATGTATTTCCTGCCGCTGACAATAGGTGTCACGACAGTCGCAAATCACATGATCAGCCTGGCTGCGGCATGGACCAATCACAGGACGGCTATTTCAAATTCTACTGATCACGCTTCGCGTAGTTTGGTACAGGTGCTGTTCTACTATAGATTTGTGCAGAAAATTTATCGTAGGACATCCGTCTTTTTGTGTGGCGTAAGTTTCATTTCTTTTGTGGAACCAAAGTTTCTTGTATAGGTATAACGCAAACTACAGCGTTTTCTCTTTACAGATTTAATTTTATATATATGCAGCCTTGTGTGTTTCATGCAACTGAGGAAGACACGACGCAGCATGGTGGTGTGACATTGTTACTGTAGCATTCACTTTGTTGTGGAAGTTAGAGTTTCTTGCTTATTTGTTGAACGTAACACAGTGTTTTGTTATGCGTATAATTTCATACGCAAATATTGTGTACTTCATACTTATTTGACTACTGCTGTTGGTAATGGATGGTATTTACCAAAAATGTTATGCCCTTGGGTGCATGGTGCGGCACAGGCAAGGAACAGGAATACTTTTCAGGTTTCCAAGGAATCCAGAGTGGTATGTTCATAAAAGTATAGAACATATGTGACCACTTATTTATATGCGATATTTATGATCTGTGTTCATATGCCATACAATCCATTTTCGGTGCCAAACGAGTTCATAAACTTTGACATACAGACTGCTGTGTGATCACTGAATGTAGTAACATGCATTACAATAAGAGTTGCAGTTTTTTTGTTGCATTGTACAGTTTTCAAAAATGACAAATTCAGAACTCAGTTTGTATTTAATCATGCATTAAGTACATTGAGTGTTCATTATTGAGGATTACACATGCATGACAGTGCTTTATATTGGGATTGTAATATATACTTTTTTTATTTACAGTGCAAAATTGTGGGGCGAGAGAGTCGGCAGACTTTGCACAATGAAGGAAGCTGGGTTCCTTCACCACAAATTTTTATGCCAAGATCATTCCTTGCCGACAGACTTCACGACACCTGAAGGGATACGCCTGAACAGATTGGCAGTTCCACGTGGCTTGGACTTGTGATAACTCTGTGAGATGGTGTTGACCTACTCTGGGTAGAGGCACCTCGCAATCATTTCATGAACAGTACTACACTACAATCACATTTGTGGTTGGAAATAAAGTGGCATTACTTTCAACTGGCTAGTGTACTGTTCAGGTTTGAACTTCCGCAAGTGATCTCGGCAACTGTGTATATGTAAACATCTGATTTGTGTTATGTACCTGTGCCAGTTTTAGTGACTAATGTGTGTTTATAGCAAGTATGTTTCAAATTGATTTATGTAATGAACCTGCGATAACTCTGTGAAATGGTGTTGACCTACTCTGGGTTGAGGCACCTCACACTCGGTTGTTTGCGGACAAATATACTGTGTAACTGGTTGGTAACCAGTACTCTGCATTGTATTCCATTGCATCATAAAATGTCTGGTTATGGAGGAATGATTAGTGACATTCTGATGGTGTGTGGATTTCTGATAAGTCTCTCTTTCAGCAGAAATGAAATGGTACTTCAAATCACAATCCATTTACTGTGTTGAGGAATTGTTTAATGTTTAAAGCAGTGACAGATGTGTATGTTTGTATGTACATTTACAGATATGAATACAAATGCCCGTGATCAAATTAAATTAATGTTACAGATTTGCCTGTCCTACCTCCAATTCCTCATTATGAATATCACTTTTGTTTCCATGACATGTGTTTCACACTGGCAAATGTGTTTCAGTAAGGGGTTTTTCAGTCACTGTCAATGAAATCTTTGTTCACATGGACACACATGTACCACATTAGTTAGCATCAAAATGTGCCTGTCAATAAATGACAAAAAGGTGTGGTGTTGAGTACCATATACCACGAAAGGTTCACATAGTACTTGGCTTATGTTCAATATCCATGCATTAAAGATTATTTGAACTTATGTAATGAAATCAACAAATGCATATGTATGAAATATGTTTCATTGCATGTTATTAATTACCAACATGTATCGATCACTTTTGTCATCACCATCAAGGTACCATTAAAAGAGTAGTAAGAGAAGTGTGTAGGTTGAAATACTCAATGTTTGAGACATTATCACATTGAGTGGTTCCTGATA
>Ga0209628_10004246_pt1 | contig 10302 bp, 6 predicted proteins | sample TergutCu122P4_FD_187285 | JGI IMG/M metagenome (GOLD analysis project Ga0209628, IMG submission 187285) | Cubitermes ugandensis P4 segment gut microbial communities from Kakamega Forest, Kenya - Cu122 P4 (SPAdes) (version 2) | ecosystem: Host-associated > Arthropoda: Insects > Digestive system >... | reverse complement strand
AAAAGTAATATTGCATTATTTTGGAGAAGAATATATGGAAGACAACTGTGGAAGTTGTGATAATTGTTTAAATCCTAAAAAACAGGTGGAAGCAAAAGAATTATTAATATCAATATTGGAAACAATAGATCTGATAAAGGATAAATTTAAAGCAGATCATATAATAAATATACTTCAAGGAAAAACTACTTCTGAAATTTTGTCTTACGAACATAATGATTTAGAAATTTTCGGCAGTGGAAAAGATGAAGATGAAAAAACATGGAATGCAGTTATTCGACAGGCAATGATTGCAGGATTTTTGGATAAAGATATTGAAAATTACGGTTTATTGAAATTAACTGCAGCAGGACGTAAATATTTAGCCAACCCAACATCGTTCACAATAACCAAAGACAACGATTTTGAAGAAGAAGATACTTCCGACGACACTCCTATCCGTGGAGGAGCATCTTGCGCGGTTGACCCTGTTTTATATTCTATGATGAAAGACTTACGAAAAAAACTTGCTAAAAAATTGGAAGTTCCTCCGTATGTCATTTTTCAGGATCCTTCACTTGAAGCTATGGCGACAACATATCCTGTTACTATCGATGAATTACAGAATATTCCGGGCGTAGGATCAGGAAAAGCAAAAAGATATGGTCAGGAATTTATTTCATTAATTAAACGCCATGTTGCAGAAAACGAAATCGAACGTCCCGAAGATTTGAGAATTCGAACCGTCGCTAAAAAATCGAAACTGAAAATATCTATCGTTCAAAGTATTGACAGAAAAGTTGCATTAGACGACATTGCACTGACCACAGGCTTGGAATTTCCTGAATTACTCGACGAAATAGAAGCAATCGTTTATTCGGGAACTAAAATAAATATCGATTATTTCCTTAACGAAGTAATGGATGAAGATCATATAGAAGAAATTTATTCTTATTTCAAAGAATCGGAAACCGACGGTATGAATGAAGCAATTGACGAGTTGGGCGGCGAGTTTACAGAAGAGGAAATTCGACTTATAAGAATAAAATTTATTTCCGAATTAGCGAATTAATCAAAAAAAATAATTACATTTGCACGCAATAAATTTTAAAACAGCTACTATGTCGTTTATTGCAGAAAAAGTAATTTTTGATGGATTAACATTCGACGATGTTTTGTTAATCCCCGCCTATTCTGAAGTATTACCTCGCGACGTCGATCTTTCGACGCAGTTTTCTAAAAATATCCGCTTAAATATTCCTATGGTTTCCGCTGCAATGGATACCGTAACGGAAGTGAAAATGGCGATTGCAATTGCTCGCGAAGGAGGTATCGGCGTGATTCACAAAAACATGAGTATCGAAGAGCAAGCCAAACAAGTGCGTTCGGTGAAGCGGGCTGAAAACGGAATGATCTCAAATCCGGTCAGTATTAAAAGAGGAAAAACTGTTGGAGACGCTGTCGCAATGATGGCTGAATATAAAATAGGCGGAATCCCTGTAGTCGATGATACTAACCATCTCGTTGGTATTGTAACTAACCGCGACTTGCGTTTCCAACGTAATCTGAATTTATTGGTTGATGACGTCATGACTAAAGATAATTTAGTTACAACTAATCAATCGACCGATTTAGAAGCTGCTACCGAAATTCTTCAACAATATAAAATCGAAAAATTGCCCGTGCTCGACAATGATAACAGGTTGATTGGATTAATTACTTACAAAGATATTACTAAAGCAAAAGATAAACCCTTTGCCTGCAAAGACAAAAATGGACGGTTAAGGGTTGCTGCAGGCGTAGGAGTGACGTCAGATACTTTGCTGCGAATTGAAGCGCTTGTTAATGCGGAAGTAGATGCAATTGTGATTGATACGGCTCACGGACATTCGTTTCGAGTAGTCGAAATGTTGAAAAAAGTAAAAAATACTTTCCCTGATATTGATGTTGTGGTTGGAAATATTGCTACCTATGAAGCTGCAAAACTTTTAATAGAAGCTGGCGCAGATGCAATAAAAGTAGGTATCGGACCGGGTTCTATTTGTACTACCCGAGTAATAGCCGGCGTCGGCGTTCCTCAACTGTCGGCTATTTATGAAGTATCAAAAGCATTGAAAGGAACAAATGTTCCATTGATTGCCGACGGTGGTCTTCGCTATTCGGGCGATATTGTAAAAGCCTTAGCTGCCGGAGGTCATTCGGTTATGATGGGTTCATTACTTGCTGGTGTTGAAGAATCTCCCGGCGAAACAATTATTTATAACGGACGAAAATTTAAATCCTATCGTGGAATGGGTTCGATTGAAGCTATGCAAAAAGGTTCGAACGATCGCTATTTTCAAGACGTAGAAGACGATGTGAAAAAATTAGTTCCGGAAGGAATTGCTGCACGAGTTCCGTTCAAAGGATCGCTTTTCGAAGTTATTTACCAGATGGTGGGAGGATTAAGAGCAGGAATGGGCTATTGTGGAGCCGCAAATATCGACGCGCTTCATGAAGCCAAATTCACCCGGATTACAAATGCAGGAGTGGAAGAAAGTCATCCTCACGATGTTACAATCACTCAGGAAGCTCCGAATTATAGTTATACAAGAGGTCAAATACAATAAATTGATTAATTTTGCGTTATAGTATGGATATAGTAAATTATAAAATAATTATTAAAGTGATAAAATGAAAGCGCTTTTTTTTCCTTTGGTTATACTTATGTCGTCGATGGGGATTATAGCTCAAACGAACGACCCTGTAATCATGACAATCAATGGCAAGAATTTCTTGAAATCCGAATTTGAATATTTCTACAACAAGTACAACAACGAAGACGTCATTGATAAACGTTCATTGAACGATTACATAGAGTTATTTAAAAATTTAAAATTAAAAGTGGCTGAAGCTGAAGCACAAGGTTTGGATACTACAGCAATGTTTCTGGCTGAACTGTCGGGATACCGCTCTTCCGAAACCAAAGTTTATATGGAGAATTTGGAAGTCAACGAAGAACTGGTTCAAAAAATTTATAATCGAATGAATGAATTAGTTGATATAAGTCATATATTAATTGCATTTCCGGGAGTTAAAAATAATTATTTCAAAACCATGCCTTCAGATACGCTTGAAACGTATAATATAGCCGTTCAGATAAAAAATCGTCTCCTAAAAGGTGAAAAATTTGAAAAATTAGCTGCTGAGTTTTCCGATGATCTCAATACTAAAAAAGCAGATATGCCTGGTCACTTGGGTTGGTTCGCAGGATTGATGTTAAATCCTCCTTTAGAAGACGTCGCTTTCAACACTCCTGCAGGTAAAATCGGGCAATTAGCGCGAACTAATTTTGGATACCATATTGTTAAAGTTCACGCCAGAAAAGAAAACCCGGGTCAAATCAACGCAGCGCATATTTTAATATCTTGTCCTGCAAATGCAGATATTGTTCAAAAAGATGACGCCTTGAAAAAAATAAATGAAATCCATAAAAATTTAATAAGTGGCTCTGATTTTTCAATTTTAGCTAAAGAAAATTCTGCCGATCCCGGTAGCGCAGCAAATGGAGGTGAATTAGGATGGTTTGGTTTCGGTAAGATGGTAAAAGAATTTCAAGATGTAGCATTCAGTTTAAAAGAAATTGGAGATATTTCCAAACCATTTAAAACGCAATTCGGCTATCATGTTGTTAAACTGTTAGGGAAAAAACCATTAGAACCATTTTCAGAAAAACGGAAGGAAATTGAAAACACATTGAACTCCGGCGGATATTTTATCGCTTTGCATCAAAATGGAATAGATAAAATGAAAAAAGAACTTGGATTTCAAAAAAATGAAGCCGGTTATCAAGCGCTTTTTTCAAAAGCAAATACTATATACCCGACAGATAGTTTATTTTATGAATATTTTGAAACACAGGACATTCATTTATTTTCAATAGGCAATTTGAAATTCACAAGTAAACAATTTATTAACTTTATGAAAAAAGCAGGCCGTTCTTTCTTTACTATATCTACCGATTTATTAAACGACCGGCTGCAAGGATTTGAATACAATGCTTTATATGAAGTGTATGATAAATCTTTAGAAAGTAAATATCCGGAATTTCGAAATCTTATTCAGGAATATCGAGACGGAATATTGATGTTTGAAATCAGCAATAAAGAAGTATGGGGAAAAGCTACGGATGATACGGAAGGCCTTACTGCATTTTTTGCAAAAAATCAGAAAAACTATGCTTGGGAAGAACCTTACTTTAAAGGATATGTTGTTCTTGCTAAAGACGCTAAAACAAAAAAGAAAATGCAGAAAGAAATTGCAAAAAAAGACCCCGAAACTGCTGTGCAATTTCTTTTCGACAATTATAAAGTTGGAGATGTTTCATACGTAAAAGTCGAAAAAGGTATGTTCAAAAAAGGAGATAACGCTTTTGTCGATGAAGCAGCTTTCAAATCCGGCATTGCCGAACGTCCCGAAAATTTTCAGGATTTTTTCCTCTTGGGAAAAGTCTCGAAAATGCCCGACTCTTATTTAGATGTAAGAGGAATGGTTATTACTGATTATCAAAATTTTTTAGAAGATATTTGGATTAAAAAACTGAACGAAAAATACAAGGTAACGATTTTTCCGGAAGTATTAAATACATTAAAATGAGGCGTTTTTTATCTATACTTGTTATATCTTTATTTACTTTAGCCTGTAATAATAATTTAGATATTAAAAACTCTAACCCTTTAGTAAAAGTACAAGGGAAGATTTTGTATAAAAACGCTCTGAATGATATAATTCCCGCTGGGTTATCAAAGGAAGACAGTATAATTGCCGCAGAATATTTTATTCGTGCATGGATAAACGAGAATTTATTATACGATTTAGCTTTAAAAAATATAAACAATAAAGAAAATGTTGAACTTTTAGTCGAAAATTACAGAAAATCATTGTTAATAAATCAATTTCAAGAACAATTGGTAAATGAAAGACTGTCGAAAGAAATTGATGAACAATCTTTATACGATTATTATAATAATAATAAAGAAATATTAAAACTTGAAAAACCATTAGTGAAAGGTTTATTCTTAAAAGTACCGGAGAATGCGCCTCAATTAGATGAAATTCGCAGATGGTATAAATTAATTACGCCTAATTCAAGGGAAAGTTTGGAAAAATACAGTTTGAGTAATGCTGTTGTTTTCGAGTTTTTTGTAAATAACTGGATGGATTTCAGCGATGTAATGGATAATTTTCCTCAAAATAAAATTAATAAAGAGGATTTTAATCTTAATAAGAAAACAATTGAAAAACAAGACAATGGTTATTACTATCTTTTGAATATAACGGATTTTTTACAGCCCGGAGCTAATGCTCCTTATGAATATGTGAAAAATACTGTTAAAGAAATATTAATTAATCAGCGCAGAATCGATTTCTTGAAAAAAACAGAAGAAGAATTATACAAGCGCGCTTTAGATAAAGGTGATATTCAATTTTATAATGAATGATTTATATGAAACATTTTTACTTTTTACTTATATGCTTATGCAGTTTATCATTTCAAGCCGGAATATACGCTCAGAGCAACGTTGTTGATGAAATAATTTGGGTTGTCGGCGATGATGCAATCTATTTATCTGATGTAGAAAATATGCGTCTGTATATGCAAATGAATGGAGAAAGATATCCGGGCGACCCTTATTGCACAATTCCCGAACAATTAGCTATCCGAAAATTATTTATTCATCAAGCTAAATTAGACAGTATAGAAGTTAGCGATGCGGATGTGTATGGTTATGTCGAACGAAGAATTCAAATGATGATTAATTATTCGGGATCTCAAGAAAAATTAGAAGAGAACTACAATAAATCAATTAATGCAATAAGAGAAGAATTACGTAACGAAACAAAAGAAGAAATTGCTGTTGATAGAGTGAAACAATCATTGATGAAGAATGTAAAAGTCACGCCAACAGAAGTTCAACGTTACTATAAGCGAATCCCAACCGACAGTTTGCCTTTTATGCCTACTACTGTAGAAGTTGAAATCATCACTTTTGAACCTAAAATTTCTTTGGCAGAAATCGATGATATAAAAAAGCGATTATGGGATTTTACAGAACAAGTTACAAGCGGAAAAGAACAATTTGCATCTTTAGCGCGTCGCTACTCCGACGATAAAGAAACAGCCCTGAATGGCGGAAGAACAGGATTTAGAGGAAGAGCCGAACTGCTTCCCGAATTTGCTGCCGCTGCTTTCGATTTGAACGACACAAGAAGAGTTTCAAGGATTGTTGAAACAGAATATGGCTATCATATTATCCAATTGATTGAAAAAAGAGGCGATCGTATTGACGTCCGCCATATATTACTTCGTCCTTTCGTTTCTAAAGATGAAATTGATTATGCTATACTGCAATTAGATTCACTTCGTAGCGGGATTGTTGATGAAAAAATTACTTTCGGACAAGCGGCGCATTATTTTTCTGCCGATAAAGATACCAGAAATAATAAAGGCTTGATGGTAAATACTCCTAATTTAAACTATCAATATCAAAGCATAAATAAAGGAACTTCACGTTTTGAAATGTCGGAATTGCCTCCTGAAATAGCAAAGACTGTTAATACAATGGCAGTCGGCGAGATTTCCAAGCCTTTTTCTATGATAAACACAAAAACAAACAGAGAAATTGTTGCAATTGTCAGGTTAAAATCAAGAATAGAACAGCATAAAGCAAATTTAAGCGACGATTTTCAGGCTATAAGAGCTAAAGTAGAAGAACAAAAAAAATTAGAAATACATAATAATTGGATAGCAAAAAAACAGAAAGAAACTTATATTCGAATCAACGATAATTGGAAAAATTGTGATTTTGAAAGAGATGGATGGATTCAACAATAGCGCTGTAAAAACAACTATATTCCTGTTGCTGTTTGTTTTAACTACTTTTTTCGGAATTCCGCAAAACCCGAACCAGGACGACAACCCGAAAGTAACGAGGGTGACTATTTTAAATGCTGATTCAGCAACAGTTATGCAAAATAAAAATCCTGATAAAATTTTGTATGGAAATGTAATCTTTTTTCACGACAGTATTTTTATGTATTGCGACAGCGCATATATGTTCAGCTTGTTAAATTCGTTTGAAGCATTTGATAATGTCAAGATTATACAGGGAGATACGCTTTTCATTTATAGCGATTATATGGTTTATTACGCAAACGACCAATTAGCCAAAATGCGTAATAATGTCAAAATGGAAGACAAAGACGTGACATTATTTACCGATAGCTTCGATTACGACCGGAAAAACCAATTAGCTTACTACTTTAATGGAGGTATGATTGTTGATTCCGCGAATGAACTGACGTCCGTATATGGCCAATATTCTCCAGAAACTAAAAAAGCATTTTTCAAAGATAAAGTAAAATTAATAAATCCCGATTTAGTTCTAACATCGGATACTTTGAATTATGATGCTGAAACTAAGATTGCTACAATCGTAAGCCCTTCAGTTATTGAAACTGATAGCGGATTTGTATATTCAAGTCAGGGATGGTATAATACGGTCAGCGATGAATCGATGCTCTACAACAGATCGTTAATCGTCAGTAAAGATAGTGCAAAAACGATTACCGCCGATTCGATATTCTACAACCGGAAGGATGGTATAGTTGTAGCATTCGGTAATATGATTTTGAATGATACCGTGCAAAAAGTTATTGTCATGGGTAATTATGGTTACTACGATGAAAAAAACGATTATGCTTTTGCCACCGATTCTGCTAAAATAATCGAATATTCTCAAAGCGATTCATCATATATTCATGCTGATACAATAATAATGAGAACAATCGATTCGATTCGGGAAGTTAAAGCATACTACGGCGTCCGTTTATGGAGAACCGACCTTCAGGGAGTTTGCGATTCATTGAAATATAATACATCCGATTCTATTTTGCGTCTTTATAAAACTCCTATAATTTGGAATGAAGCATTTCAAATAACAGGCGACACTATTAATATTCTTTTCAACGACAGCACTATTGAACGAATGCATGTTTTGAATTATGCTTTTGCACTTGAAAAAATTGATTCAACATATTATAATCAGTTGAAAGGCAGAAATATGACATTTCTTTTCGATGAAGGAGAGCTTTATGAAATCGGGGTTGAAGGAAATGGAGAAACTATTTACTATAATATTGATGATAAAGACGCCGCTCCTTTGCAATTAAACAAAATCTCATCTCCATTTTTCATTTTTTCAATTAATCTCAGGAAAATTTCAAGATTAAAAGCATATCCGGAATCAGAAACTGATGTTGTTCCTATTCCCGACCTGACCCCTGAATTAAAATTTTTACCGAATTTTGTGGATTATAATTATATTCGACCTAAAGATAAGGATGATATATTTGCAAAATCCGTAATGAAAACAGAAGACATTCCTCCACCGAGAAGAACACGACAACGTTCTCAACAAGAATAAATACTATGAGCGATATTATTCATTTACTCCCTGATTCAATTGCAAACCAGATAGCTGCCGGAGAAGTTATCCAGCGACCGGCTTCAGTAGTAAAAGAATTAATTGAAAATTCTATCGACGCCGGCGCCGACTCTATCCAATTAATTGTCAAAGACGCCGGACGTTCATTAATTCAAGTAATCGACAATGGAAAGGGAATGTCGGAAACCGACGCCAGAATGGCATTTGAACGCCATGCAACTTCAAAAATTCAAAAAATCAACGATTTATATTCCCTGCAAACAATAGGTTTCCGTGGAGAAGCTTTAGCGTCTATTGCAGCAGTCGCCCAAATTGAACTAAAAACCGCAAGGAAAGAAGATTCATCAGGCACATTAATACAAATTTCAGGGTCGCAGGTAGAAAAACAGGAAACAATTGCTACTAATTCCGGCAGTATATTCTCGGTGAAAAATCTTTTTTTTAATGTTCCCGCTCGACGAAAATTCCTAAAAACAAATGAAACGGAATTTAAAAACATTATCACCGAATTTGAAAGGATAGTTTTGGTAAATCCTAAAATAACTTTCGAACTCCGCCACAACGACGTTGAAATATTTAATCTTCCGGTTTCTTCAATAAAGCAACGAATAATTAACGTCTTCGGAAAAAGGTTGAATACAAAATTGCTTACTATTAATACGGAAACCGCACTTGTTTCTGTCACGGGTTTTATCGGTACGCCGGATTCCAGCAAAAAAAGTAACGCCCAGCAATATTTTTTTGTTAATAATCGTTTCATGCGGCATCCCTATTTTCATAAAGCTGTAGCCCAAGCATTTGAACCAATTATTCCAGCCGGAGAAATGCCAATCTATTTCATTTATCTTACAGTTGATGCAGCAAGCATCGATGTGAATATTCATCCCGCAAAAACCGAAATCAAATTCGAAAATGAACAGGCAATTTGGGTGATAATTAATTCGATAGTTAAAGAAGCGCTCGCTAAATCAAATGCAATACCGCGACTTGAATTTGACAGGGAAGGCGCTGTTGATTTACCTGTTTATTCGCATAGACAAACTTATACCGAAGCTCCAAAAATCAACTATAAGTCGGGATACAACCCGTTTAATGAAACCCCGCGTTCAGGAAATCTGTTAAAAAAGTGGGAAAAAGTTTATGAAGACCAACCGTTTCCACTTGAAGAACCTGCTTTTCCTGCGGAATGGACTGAAGAACGGAAAACTTTTTTTTCATTCAAAGGAAATTATCTTATAACAAGCGTTAAATCGGGATTATTAATCATTAATCAACGCAGGGCTCATATCCGCGTTTTATATGATATGTATTTACAACAGATTAAGCAAAAAAAAGGCGCTTCGCAAGGTCTTTTGTTTCCCGAAATAATTTCATTCACTCCACAGGAAGCAACGATTCTACCTTATCTGTTAGAAGATTTGGCTTATATTGGATTTGATTTGTCGGATTTGGGCAGCAATTCCTATTCAATTAACGGGATTCCTGCCGGTTTGGAAAATGCCGATGCTGTTGATGTTCTGTTAGACATAACCGATAAGGTTCTTGAAACAGGATGCGAAGTTAAAGAAGAAATAACGGAATCCATGACTTTAACGCTTGCTAAAAAAACTGCAATCCCTTCTAATAAATTTCTATCGGAAGAAGAAGCAGAAAAGTTAATTGCAAATCTATTTGCTTCCTCAGGCCCGAACTATACTCCTGATGGAAAAGCTATTCTTTTAATTCTCAGTGAAGAGGAAATAGAAAAGCGTTTCAAACAGACTTAAAACCTCGCTGCCTCATAGCTTCAAAAGTCAAAATTGCTGTTGAAACCGATACATTTAAAGAATCGATTTTT
>Ga0209628_10004245_pt1 | contig 10303 bp, 11 predicted proteins | sample TergutCu122P4_FD_187285 | JGI IMG/M metagenome (GOLD analysis project Ga0209628, IMG submission 187285) | Cubitermes ugandensis P4 segment gut microbial communities from Kakamega Forest, Kenya - Cu122 P4 (SPAdes) (version 2) | ecosystem: Host-associated > Arthropoda: Insects > Digestive system... | reverse complement strand
AATGTCTGCACGCGATAAAATATCCGAAGCCTCTGACAGTTTCCGCAATCGCGACCGATTATTTCGGCACAAATCCGAAATATTGGATGGACCCCGACAATTTTAAAGTCGACGATTTTTCTGTCGCCCTTGTAAGAATGGAAGGCGACGTTACTTTTGTTTTCAAACAGTCGTGGGCAATGCACGCGGATTCGCTGGGCGATACGCTTTGGCTCGGAACCGAAGGAGCCATAAAAATATTAAACGGGCGCGACGAACACCGCAGACCGTCGAGAGTTATGTATTTCACAGACTTAAACGGCAGTCATATAGATTCTTATGTTCTTCCCGATAAACTGTCATGGTTTGAAGAGCGGGAGGAAAATATGTGGCACGGTAAAATGCGTAGTTTCGTCGACGCGATCAAGACAAACGGTCCCGCTCCCGTTCCCGGCGAGGAAATCCTGTATAATCAGGCGATCTGCGACGGCATATACCGTTCGTCAAAACTCAAAAAAGAAGTTGAGATTATTATTCCGGAATGTTAAATATTTAAATATGTAGGGCGTCGCGCCCTACAATAAAAAACAAACGTGATTTTATTCGCGTTTGTTTTTTTCTTTTTGACACGGCGATTCAAAATATCTTTCTAAATTTACTTTATATATTCCATCGACATTTTTTTTAAATCCGAGAATTTCCGGAAGGTTTCTGTTATTTGTTTTTATGATCACTTCTTCGACGCCGCAGAAATCGATAAAATGAAGCGTTCCTTTTCCCATTATGATCAACGCTTCCAAATCGTCAATATCCAACGTATTATTTAAATCATATATCACAGCGTATTTGCCGAATATTCTGAATTGCGAAACGCCAAGCAATTTACCGTTTTCTTTCGCGCTGTACGCGAGACAATCAACGTCGAATTCTATTCCGCATAATTCGCATATTTCTTTTTGTTCTTCTTTTGTTTGTATCGGTTTTATTTCTAACATTTTATCATTTTCTCCGAAAATTTATTTATAATCCTTTTAAATAATTTATTTCGTTTGCATTTAGATATTTCCATTGGCCGGGTTTTAACGTCCCGATATTTAATTTCCCTACGCATACGCGTTTTAATTTTAATATAACAAGATTTACATTTTCGCACATCCGGCGGATTTGCCGGTTTCGTCCTTCGAATATTTCTATTTTTAACTTTGTTTTTCCATTTTTCATTTCTATTATATCAATTTTCGCAGGCATAGTCATTTTACCGTCGATTTCGATTGGTTCGGTTAATTTTTTTATGATACCCATATTTAATTCGCCTTTTATTGTCGCGTGATAGATTTTGCTGATTTCATGTCTCGGGTGCATTAATTTATTAGCGATTTCCCCGTCGTTTGTAAGAATCAAAAGTCCTTCCGAATACATATCCAACCGTCCGACGGGATAAACTCTTTCTTCGATTTCTTTTTTATCGATTATATCCGAAACGCACAGTCTGCCGTGATCGTCCGACATTGTCGTGATAACCCCCGACGGTTTGTAAAACATAATATATATTATTTTGTTTTCTTTTTTTTGCGTGATTATTCTATCGTTAACAATTATTTCATCGATTTCCGGATCAACTTTTTGCCCGATTTCGGCTTTCACGCCGTTGATTATGATTTTTCCGCGTTTTATTGTTTCTTCCGCGCCGCGCCGCGACATGATCCCCTGTTCCGACAGATATTTCTGTATTCGCATTTCTTTCATTTTAATATTTTAAACCTCTTTTCATTTTTGCGGGCGCAGGGGCGTAGCGCGCTGCGCTCCTACGATTGAAACAAATCAAATATTTTTGAAAATATATTCTTTTTCGGCGTATTGATTTCAATATCCTCGCATGAAACAATTACGGCGTTGCCTACTATACGTTCTTTATACATAAATACCATTTTGCCGATCACATCGCCTTTTTTTACCGGAGCATAAATAAATTGCGGCAATTCGGTTTTATATATAATATCTTCACGGCTGATATTTTTTGGCAGGCTCGCCGATTCGACAGTTATATTTTCGCATTTCATGATATTTTTACAGCCGTTTACGATATTTACATTAAATTGATATTCGCTTTCTCTGCAAAGTTCGACCGATTTGTAATTTTCAAACCCGTAATTGAGCATTTCGATATGATCGTTCCAGTCATCCGAGGCATTTAACGTGACTGCCACAAGCTGCGTGCCGTTTCTTTCGGCGGCTGAAACAAGGCACCGCCCCGAATGTTTTGTGAAACCTGTTTTCACCCCGATTGCGTCTTTGTATAATTTAAGCATTTTATTATGATTGTTTAAAAATCTCGCGCCGGCTTTGTTATCCGTTCCGTCGGCGTTTTTTGGATATATTATATGTTTTTGCTCGTCTGTGATTTCGGTAAAAATTTCGTTTTCGAGGGCATACGCCGAGATTTTCGCCAAATCATATGCGGTAGTATAGTGCATATCGCTGTCTAATCCGTGGGGATTTGTAAAATTCGTGTCTTTTAAATTTAATTCAATGACTTTTTCGTTCATCATATCCGCAAATTTTTCGATGCTTCCGGCAATTCCTATCGCAATAGCCTCAGCCGCGTCATTCGCAGAATTTAAAAGCAACGCGTATAATAAATCATGCAAAGTAAACCGTTCGTTTTCGTATAAATAAATCGACGAGCCTTCCGCGCCGGTCATATTTTTTGTTATCGTTATGATTTTATCGAGCGGGAATCCGCTTTCTATCGCCACAAGCGAAGTCATGATTTTCGTCGTGCTTGCCATAGGCAGACGCTGGCGTGAATTGAATTCGTAAATGATATCTCCGCTTCCGGTATCGATCAATATCGCGCTCTTCGCCGACACTTCGGGCAGAGCGCCGGAAACCGGTATCGCGTAACAGTCTTTTTCGTTTTGGAACGAATTTATTTCAATTTTCGGACTATACGGTTTATATACGATTCCCTGCACGCTTGATATAATCAATAAAAAAACCAAAACGAAAATTAAAAATCCCGAAATCGGCTTCGTTTTCGTTTTTATTTTCGTTTTCATATTCATTCTCATTGAACGCACCTCATTTTAACATACAGATTATGATTTTACAATAAAATATATGATAAAACAGGCGCGTTAATTCGTGATTTATTATATTTTGTTATTCGCAGTATTCTTTTGTGAGTTCGTCTGCTCGCACTGTACAGGCAAGCATCGCTTTTTTGACTATTTCTGTAAAATTGCCGGCGTAAAAACTTTCGAGAGCTCTTTCTGTCGTACCTTTGGGAGCGGCAACTCCTTTTATCAATTCACCCGGCGTTTTCCCGCTGTTTTTTAAAACTTCGAACGATCCGATAAGAGACTGTAAAACCGCCGGATAAATTTCGTTTTCGTCAAATCCCTGTTCGACTGCGCCTTTTAACAAAGCTTCGGCAAAAAGATAAACGTAAGCGGGAGACGATCCGTTGACCGATATGACTTTATTCATTTGATCTTCCGGTAAAATTATATTTTTACCGAGAGAAGCAAAAATCTCACAAATCAATTCAAAATTTTCGGTTTTTGTATTTTCGTTGCAGCATAACGCCGTCATGCCTTTGCCGATCGATATGGGTTTATTCGGCATTGTGCGTATTATTTCGATTTTTTGCCCGATTTTTGATTCGATATAATCCGTAGGTATCCCTGCGGCGGTCGAGACAAATATTTTTTTCGTCAAATCAATCCCTAAATTTTTTATATCGGATAACGCTCCGGAAAAATGCTGCGGCAGGAGCGCGATAAAAATAATCTCCCCGGCATTTAGCGCGTCTTTATAATTATACGCTTTTTTAACGTTTAATTTTTCGTATTTTTTATACTGTTCTTCGTTTATATCGTAAATCGTTATGTTCTGTCCGTTTATATTTAATTTATTTACAAGAGCGTTTATCATCGCCTCCGGCAAATTTCCCGCTCCGATAAACGAAATTTTTATATTTTCCAAATTATAATTCATAGATTTTTTCCTTTCTTATTCTTTCCCTCGACAAAACAACCATGCACAATACCGAAGTGATCAAAGCGATCGCGGATATGATCATCCAATAAATCTCGTTTATTTCTTTTTCGCCTAAAACATACATAAGAACGACCGATGTTGCGTTAAACGCGCCGTGAATCGTGATCGAAACCCAAATCGAATCAAACCAAACATACGCCAATCCCAATATAAGCCCCAAAACAAACGCATAAGAACTCTGCAAAAGATTCAAATGAATGATTCCGAATATCAAAGCCTGTATAATAACCGCAGCCGGTATTTTCATCATTTTAGTCAAATTTTTCAACACGATCCCTCGGAATATGATTTCTTCCAATAACGCCGCAAATATAACAATACTGAATAAATCCAATATAAAATTATTGCCGATAATATCATCAAAAGGCTGCGGATATTCCGATATCGATTTGGGCAATAGATTTATAATCAAATCAAACGATAAATTCAATGTTATGCCAAGAACAATACAAATGGGTAAAGGCGAAATTTTTGTTTTATCGAATTTCCATAATTTCTCTTCTTTCCATTCTTTTTTCAACAATAAATATATGATTAAAAAAGTGGCTATATCGCTTATAATAATTATTATTGACAGATTTACGCCCGATAAAATTTGATTGGTTAAAACATCGGCGTTATATTCATCGCCTGACATAATTGCTGTAAATATAACATTAAAAGCGGGTATAAACATATAAACAAAAGAAACGACAATTTGTATCCACATATACAACAGCGGATAACATATTATTTTCCATATGTTTTTAAATATTTTTGACATTTTGTTCTCCGTGTTTTTAAAAATTTGAATTTTCATTTATTCTGTTTATATAATCAATCAAAACTGACAGATTCATATAATAAATCCTGCGCTTCAGCGACGGCTTTGTTTGTGATTTTGCCTTTGTAAACATTCAAGCCTTTTAATAGCGCGGGATTATCGCGCATAGCTTTTTCCGCGCCTTTATTCGCGATTTGCAGAGCATACGGCATCGTCGCGTTTGCAAGCGCGAAAGTCGACGTTCTCGGAACCGCGCCCGGCATGTTGGGAACGGAATAATGCACTACGCCGTGTTTGAGATAATACGGATTATCATGGGTTGTCAATCTGTCAATCGTTTCGATACAGCCTCCCTGATCGATTGCGACGTCGACCACAACCGAACCGGGACGCATGCTTTTTACCATTTCTTCCGTGACGACTTTTGTCGCTTTCGCGCCCGGAATCAAAACGGCTCCTATCAATAAATCCGCGTCGGCTACGGATTTTGAAACGTTATAATTATTTGACATTAACGTTATTACGCGGTTTGAAAAAATATCGTTTACATTCGCGAGTTTATCGATCGATATATCGATGATCGTCACCCTTGCCCCGAGTCCGACAGCCGCTCTCGCGGCGTTTATGCCTACGCTTCCGCCCCCGCCGATAATAACGACATGTCCCGGCTCCACTCCGGGAATCCCGCCTAAAAGAATTCCCCTGCCATTATTTAATTTTTGAAGCAAATATGCCCCGATTTGAACGGACATACGCCCCGCGATCACGCTCATCGGCGTAAGCAGCGGCAGCGAGCGGTCTTCGAGCTGCACGGTTTCATAAGCGATGCCCGTGATTTTCGAATCGATCAAAGCCTGCGTTTGCACCGGGTCTGACGCCAAATGAAGATACGCGAATAAAATCTGCCCTTCGCGCAAATATCCGTATTCGGATTCAAGCGGCTCTTTGACTTTATAAATCATATCCGAAACGGCGTAGATTTTTTCCGGATCATTCGTTATTTCAGCTCCGGCCTGAATATATTCTTCGTCTGAAAAACCGCTTCCCACTCCCGCGTTTTTTTCAACATATACTTTATGGCCCATGTCGACAAAATTCATGACTCCCGCAGGCAATACAGCCACTCTGTTTTCCTGCGCCTTGATTTCTTTTGGTATTCCTACGATCATTATTTATAAATACTCCTTAATATTTTATTCGTTATTACTCGTTTCATAAATTACCGCGCCAATAAACAAACTTCGTTCGTTTCACGGCCCGCAATAACGGCGGAGAAAAATTATCCTACCCTGCTCAAATTTGTAAACGTATATTCCGGGATTCTCGGATCGGTAAAAAATTCGTCCGCGCTTTCGATATCGCAATTCAGCCATTTGAGCATATCTTTTCTGTCCACGACAACGGGCATTCTGCTGTGCAGTGAACGGATAAGGCCTTTCGCTTCTCTTGTGATTATCACAAAACGCACTTGATCGTCGCCCGGAAATTTTGGATCGGGAAGTTTTTCATAAATCCCGGCAAAATAAAGCGTCGACGCGTAAGACGGTTTTATCAGATATTTTTCTTTTTTGTTTTCCTGTTTCGCCCATTCAAAAAATCCGTTCGACGGAATGATACAGCGTCTGGCTTCTATCGATTCCCTGAACATTCTTTTTTGATAGATCCCCTCGCTCCGCGCATTTATGACCAAATCCAAATTCTGCCGCCTGATCCCCCATCTCATAGGAAGAACGTCGATCCTTTCCCCTTTTTCGGGAATGATTACGGGCGCCATGTCATTCGGGAATATTTCCCCCCTTTTAACATGATGGAATTCGACGGTATCACTGTGATACTGTTTCAATTTTTCGAATATATTTTTGATATCCTGGATATCGTCGCTGTCGTCTATTATATATCTGCCGCACATTTTTCATAACATCTCTTTTCTTAAATTTAATTTATTTTATAAATATATTATATTAATATTATAAAACAAATGTTTCGTTTTGTCAAGAGATAAAAGACAAAATTCATATATTTTTTTAAATATTATTCCTGTTTATTGCCGATATTATCTTTATTTTTATGTATTTTTGTCAACCGTTTTTATCTGTTTCAAATTGCCCATTTTTTTTGCGCGTTCGGCAAGTTCTTCTTCGATATCCGAATATTTTATATCGAGTTCGGCGAGCATGACGAGTATGTGATAAAACAAATCCGCGACTTCCCCGACCAATAAACCGTTATAATCTTCCGCTCCCGCCCCGTTGCTCGCGTCTTTGGCGGCGATGATCGTTTCAGCCGTTTCCTCGCCGATTTTTTTCAGGATTTTATTAATCCCTTCCTGAAAAAGATATTTCGTGTATGATTTTTCGCCGTTTTTTTCTTCGGCGCCGATATTCTTTTTTCTGTCGCATATTAAATTATATAATTCGTTTAATATATTTTGATTCTGATTCATGATTCAATCTCCCGTTATACTCTATTTATATTTATTATTTCGTAAATTTAATCGCTTCTTTTAAATCAAGCGTGCCGGAATAAATCGATTTTCCGCAGATTGCCCCATATAAATCAAGTCCGCGTAATTTTTTTATATCGTCCATATTTTTTACCCCGCCGCTCGCCGTTATTTTTACATCAGACGGCAGCGCGTTTTTTAATTCTTTATAATATTCTAAATTTACGCCGGACAAAGTTCCGTCAACGGATATATCAGTAGATATTATATTTTTTACGCCGATTTTCGACATTTCAATTGCAAGTTCGACAAAATCGACTTCGCTGTCCGTAAGCCAGCCGGATGTTTTGACTTTACGGTTTTTCATGTCTATTCCGACCGCTATTTTTTCGCCGTGTTTTAAAACCGCTTCTTCCGCAAGTTTTTTATTTTGCAATATAACAGAACCCAAAATCACGCGGCTTATCCCGTTTTCTATATAATAATTGATCGTTTCCATCGTCCTGATTCCGCCGCCCAATTCTATGGGAACATTTATATTTTTCACAATTTCAATAAAAACTTCCGCGTTTTTCGGACTTCCTTCTTTCGCTCCGTCCAAATCGACCATATGTATATATTCGGCTCCGCAGTCCATAAAATATTTCGCCGTTTCGACCGGATTTTCCGCAACTTTTGACGCTGTGCCGTAATCGCCTCGCACAAGCCTCACACATTTTCCGCCAAGTATATCTATCGCAGGCAATATAATCATATTTTTATACCCCATTTCATCATTTATTTTTAAATAAAAAACGGGCGGTAAATCCGCTCCGTTTTTTATGCTGCCGAAAAATTATTGATTGACTTTGTCTTTGAATATGCTGCCGGCTGTAAAAGAAGGGCTCTTTGACGGAGGAACTTTCATATCTTCACCCGTGCGTGGATTTTTGATATTTCTTTCTCCCCTTGATTTTCTTTCAAATGAACCGAAACCGGTGATTTGAACTTTTTCGCCTTTTGCCACTTCGCCGATAATTGCGTTGAGCAGGTTTTCGACTACAGCTTCAACATCGCGTTTTTTGAGATTGGATTCTTTTGCAACAGCGTCGATAAGTTGTGTTTTATTCATTTTAAAATCCCCTTTAATTTATGAAAATTTTATCATTTATGATTATAACACACATTTTATAAATAAGCAAGTGTTTTTTGAAAAAAAATAAAATTTTTTACACATTTTTAGCATTTTTCATCATTTTTTATTAAATTATTATTAAAATTATACAGCGACTGCTCCGGATTTATATTATATACGCACGAAAAGCGCACGATGTCATATATTGTTCGGCCTATTAATTCCGAAATATTATTCGTTTCGTTGTTTTTCGCGTTTTCGAGTTCATCAATATCACATTTTAATTTTTGAATTATATCATCATTTCCCAAATTTTCCGCCGCTTTTCTTTTCAAGAGCCGTTTTTGTATTTTTTCTGCTCGCATCAATGCGGGGAGGGATTTCGCGACGCTTTCTAAATATTCTTTTGTATCTGCATATCCTTTTTCTTTGATTTTGATGTTTTCCCAATTTGACAAAACCTGTTCGGAAGTATTTGCTGTCACGAACGGAGTTCGCGTAATATCGGCAAATATGTGAGGGTGCCTGAAAATCAATTTTTTGCATATTCCGTCGCACACATCGTTTATGTCAAATTCTTTTTTTTCTTCGCTTATCTGCGCGTGAAATACGATTTGTAAAAGGATGTCGCCTAATTCTTCTTTTAAAAGTTCGGAATCGCCGTTGTCGATTGCTTCGACTGCTTCGTACACTTCCTCGATAAAATTGTTTCTTATCGATTTATGCGTTTGTTCTTTATCCCACGGGCAGCCGTCTTTTGATCTCAATATGCGCATGATTTCCGTAAGATCGTCAAACCCGTATTTTTCTTTTTTTTCTTTTTTTATATATTCCATTTTTATTATATCCCCATTTTATCAGATTTAATCAATTAATTTTCTATTTTTCATCGCTTCATATAATTTTTCGCCTTTCGGCAATAAAAGCACATCGTCTTTTGTCAATGTTTTCAATATTAATATAAAAATAAAATATACCAAAACAGCTATTAACAGCGCGGGTATCGCCGCCAATTTCGAACCGCGCAAAACATGATTAAATAATATATAAGAAACAATCGCGCAGATTGCCATGACCGCGCTCGCTATAAACGGCTTGACAAACGTTTTTCTGATCGGCGGGACGACTTTCGTATATTTCGCCAGAAAATAAAAATTCATACTCATAATCGTCAAATAACACAGGCATGTGCCGACAGGCGTTCCGTATTTATTGATCGACGGTATCCCTATTAAAATATAGCTTACGATTATTTTTACAAGCATGCCGGCAGCCATCGATATAATTGTTTTCCGTTCCTGCTTTTGCGCAATAAGCATATTATTTGTTATCGTCACCATCGAAACAAATACAACGCCGACTCCCAGAATCGACAGCATCGGGGCGATTGCCGTAATTTCATCTATACTTATTTTTCCCGAATATACCAAAACCAATATCGGTTTAGACATACAGGCTAATCCAAAAGCGCACGGCATGGCTACTATCGAAGATACCCTGAACGTAGATTCAATCGTAGATTTTATAGACTGAATGTTTTTATTTTTATACGCAATCGAAATAACCGGTATTATACTGACTGCAAAAGCGACGACAAGCGTATTGGGCAAATTAAAAAACGACACCGCCATCCCGGTATAACCGCCGTATGTCCCTTTTGCGATTTCATATTCCCAGCCTATCGACATAAGCCGCTGTTTCATCATAAATGTATCGATCACCCCCGCGAGGCTTGCAATGGCCGAAGTGAACATGATCGGCAATGATATTTTTATGATTTCTTTTAAAATATCGCCGCTTTTTCTGACATATTGATTTGACGCCGCCAATATTTCCGATTCGTCCCGCCGTTTTGTCAGAATTTTTTTGATAAATAAAAATAAAACGCCGAACGCGCTCCCTATCGTCAAGCCGCTTATGGCAAAAGCCGCGGCTATATCAA
>Ga0209628_10004244_pt1 | contig 10305 bp, 6 predicted proteins | sample TergutCu122P4_FD_187285 | JGI IMG/M metagenome (GOLD analysis project Ga0209628, IMG submission 187285) | Cubitermes ugandensis P4 segment gut microbial communities from Kakamega Forest, Kenya - Cu122 P4 (SPAdes) (version 2) | ecosystem: Host-associated > Arthropoda: Insects > Digestive system >... | reverse complement strand
GCAGCAAATAGAAAGAGACTGTTTCAGCGTTGCCAAACGTAGGTCCATATATATACGACGTTAGCATTTCTGGCTTTACTAGGAGCTCCATATATATACGACATTAGTAGCCTAAGGGTTAACATCTAATTACACATTTCTCATCCTGTATCAGCTCAATTACAGACATCACAAATTATATTTAATTGCAATGGGCAATTCAGGCAAATATATTAGGTATAGGATACTATTATCATGGACATTTTATGTTTAACTTTCCTCTCTACATCCATTTACAATCAGATCAGTTAATGTCACTTAACCAGTTAAATACATTTAAGTTGATAACAATCAGGTATGAATGCTCCAAAATAAGCTGGTACCTGATTTCGATGTGATGTGTAGGTGTGGGTGCTGATGTCATCTGGTCATGATTTGAGTCTGAGCTGCCTATGTTTTCTGAGCTGAAGTCTGAGCCTGCATCATGACTAGGTGTATGATCTGACTCATAGTCTCCTTGTGGCTCAGGCCCTGCATTGTTCTCAACCTCTGGCTTGATGCTGGTCATGGTGCTGCTATCTGCATCCTGGTTACCATGCCACTCTCTGCTCCCAGACCCAACACCAGCATTATCTAGTTCCCCAGTGCATCCCGCATGCCCCAGTTGCAGTGGTGTCATTACAGAAGCCGTTGAGACAGTGCAGAATTTCCCTAGTTTGGTCTCCACCTCAAGTTTGGGATAAAGTTCTCTACAGGGGGGAAGATAAACATTCAGTCAAACTGAATAGAGTCTGTTTGCTCAAGCTGTAAAACAGGAGCAAACTGATTTAAAGCTAAGGGTGCAAGAACATGCAGATCTGTGGGTTCCTCACTCTTGTGTATGTAGGATTTAAACAAGATTGTCTGTAAAGGTACAATATCTACCACAGTGCACATGTGCCACATGCATTCTCTGGCACTATGGCATTATGAATATTCCTAGAAGTTCTCAACAGCATCCATAAACAAGTGCACAATATCAATTTCCATTTTTATATCCATTCTTACATAACTTCCCTTCAACAAACTAAGATCCTATTGTCATTAAATCATTTTCAAATGTTGAAGCTTTTACATCTATCATTCTACTGCAAGAGTTGTAAACTATACATGGATTTCTTTTATATGTTGAATGTATGAAATATGAGTTATGCCTCCCCATTCCAAATACATGTGTTGGAGTACATGGTATATGTACGTTTCTTACAGTTCAACCAACAATTGGGAGACTTTCTCTCCATCATGAGCGTCAATGTGGCAAATGATCATAAGTGATATTTGTGTGTGTGTGTGTGTGTGTGTGCATGCACAAATACACGCACACATCAGGCAGTAAATACGGTGCCTCCTCATATTGGAGCACTATGTGACAGAAGAACAGAGGCACAGTGAGTGGTCATTATTCTGATCCTTGTTGCTTACCATGCACAATAATCCCCCAATCTATCAACCAGTCTCTACTTGTTGTTTAAGCTCACCAATCTTTTACAGTACTGAATCCCCTTATGTCAAAGCAGCTGTAGAAATATGACGGAGGAGTTCATTGTTTGGCCAGGTCTAAATCTTATCTACCGAAATTACTTAGCAGAACCACATTTCTCTTCAACAAGTCAGTCCACATGACCTGATGTTTTGATTAGTATTACAGTACCTAATGAAACTCATCCAATAATTCAAATCAATTTGCTGTTTTCTCTTCGCAGTGATTCACCTTTCTTACCCATACACCATCTGTCTCCAACACACATGAAGTTTCAATCGTAATGCAGTCAAACAAGTCACTGATCACTGAGAACAAAGGAAGCAATGTTTCTATACAGAGTTAAACAAAACTTAAAATACTGCAATGAAGAGTTTTCTTTGACAGGTAATAAACAGCAGGAGTAGGTAAGGCAATTCATGCTAAAAGTGTGCCTGACAAGCAGTGTCATGACTACAGGGTGCTGGAAAGGTATGTTGCATTGAGTGTGCAACATAAAATAATCTTACATTCTCCATCGAAGATGACAACAGCCAGCAGCACAGCAGTGTACTATGTACTGAACACTGAAATGAGTGCTGTGCATTCCATTATTATCAGTAATGTGTAGGATGCCCACAAATCTCAGGAAAAGCATGGAAGACTTGATGTGTCTAGGATAGCAGCTGAATGACTGAAGTAGCATGGAAGCTTCAACCTTTTAACTCTGTCACACACAAACCATGGGCTGTTGGCCTCATAGGTTCCTGTATCTTCAACACCCTGTTCCTGAACAACCTCAGCCTACATTCTTCCCTTCAAAGTTTCACACCCATATAAAAAGGAGACAAAGACTTTGTGTATTTTAGTCTTTATGTTTTTAGACAGAAAATGGAAAGACAAAATATTCGGAACTAAATGACTGAATATATTTAAAAATTTGATCTGCTCAATTTCTTCAAACACACAATTATGATTAAACAAACCTTACAGAATTTATGATCCTCATAGTTTGCAGTAACCCATTTCAATCATAAAAACAACATCTGCTCAACATTTTCAAAAATCTTTACAGACTAACAGCTTCACAAGTCTCCTGTTCTGAAAAGCACAGTATACAATCCCACACAAACAAGATATCTTTTCTTGTCTTCAGGACCTTGTTTCTCCAAATTATACAGTTTCTCTGCTTTCTTTTTCAAACATACATACATACGGGGCATGCAGTAGCCTAGTGGTTATGGCACTACACTACAAACTGGCAGGTCGCGGGTTCGATTCCCGATGGTATCACTGGAATTTTTCAATGACATAATCCTTCCGGTCGCACTATAGCCCTGGGGTCGACTCAGCCTCTAACAGAAATGAGTACCAGGTGTATTTCCTGGGGGTAAAGGTGGCCTGTGCGTAAGGCTGACAACCTTACCACCATCCTGTGCTGTTGTCATGAAGATCTGGGAACCTTAACTTCCTGGAACCCTCTGGGCCACTCCAGGCCTGTAACGGGACTGCTTTACCTTTACCTTTACATACATACATATGTGATGAAGTTCACTGCACTTCTGGGCCACACAAAACACACTAATAAATATGTAAGTATGTGAAAAATAAGAGTCTGCATGTATATGGTGATGAGCCAGATGAATCTAATCACCATCAGCACACTACTGTGTATTTCATTTCGTCATTTCATATCTGCACCCTACATGTAACTATGACCTACACCTGTTAAACCTCCAACCACTCCATACGAAATCCTGCTGGAGCAATGGACAAGTAAAATGCTCCTTCATGTCACTCCCACTAACATGATACACTTTTATAAAATGCAGTACATTGTTAGAGAACTATGCAACAAATGGGAGGAATCATAGCTTCATCTTATTATGGAAGAGACTGCATCATCTACAGTACTGACTCTGCTAACTGCTACAGTAGCAGGTAAATGGTGGTCTGTAAAGGACAGTTTTACACTTGTTCTTGCAGCATATATTGGGAAGCAACAACATTGGAAGCAAAATACATGACACAACACTATGGGAAAAGACATAACACACTACACACATCACACTAAAAGCTTCAACAACTGAAGAGAAAGAAAGCATGTACATGCAGAATATATATGATGGTGTTTTCAGGCTTTGAAAAGCTAAAGTGCATCTGGCAATAAAACAAAATAATTCCAAAGCTATACAGAAGAATGTGCATCACAGTGCTGTTGTTGAACTCTGTATTGTATAGGAACAGACTGAAAAAACAACTGGCAAAATGGGTGGCATGTCACCCCTCACCTCCTGCTGGTAAGTATGATGTAGTACTTGATATGAAGATTGCTCTGATCAGAGGCATTATCTCCATCATGTGCAACAATCAGGGTTGCATCAAAATCATCTGTATGCTTTGTGTCATGCACGTCACAGTAAGTGATGTGTGGCGTGCTCTGTAGTTGCACAAGTACATACTCATTATCCTGGAAACATAACAAGATATCATTGCTGTATGCACATTTTGTCAGTATGAAATCAACTACACAAAATAAGAAATAACTTCTTATTGAGAAAAGCTGATCTGAAACAGTCACGTGTAATTCATTTAAATGGCAATATGCAAATACCGAAAAGTTATCATGGAGAGAATAAAGTTTAAAAATACTTGTATGTTACTGAAATCTACCGCAAGATAAAGAAAGAATTATACCAGTATTATTATATCCTTACAACTTGCACAGATCAGAGGAATGTAATAAGAGAAAAAGACTATAATGCATATAGATGATATAAAACACTGTCTACAAGGGATTATTTTGGTGGGTTATGGTTGGTTTTCTAGTATCAGTGAAACTTTTACCACCACAGATAGACTAAAGCTAAGTACTGCCCTCTTGTTGGGAGTTCAATGACACTGTCAGTACCTGAATGTATAGGGTTGAATAACTGGATGGCAGTGAACAATAAACTGGAAAGGATGTGGTCACAATCTAGTTTGAGGCAGTGTCTTGGTATTTGGCTGACAGAATAAAGGCCTTAGTTATGGTTGTCAACGTTCCTGCCAAAAATCAAACCAAATATCTCCACGGTCAAAGTCAGAATTGTTACAATGTCATCCAGTTTACATACCGATGATAATTATTCCCATGAGAACATAATATCATGGCTGTAACTGGATGTAGTTTGTTTTTAAACATTTAAATATTTAAAATAAATATATGTATGCACAACAAATTTATTATTTTGGACCTTCAACACTTTATAGTCTTACAGCCTGAAATTTAACTGTTTGAACTCCAACATGTACTTTCTGACCTTGTGGCACTCACAAAATGATTGAGTTCAATCATTCATACTGTTATCCGTCTTATGACAGGTTCATTGACTTTCCAAAGTGTATTCTCCACAGAGTGTGATTTAGTATTTCATCTTTCAGTTTTCAGTATCCTCACTTTTCCTCAAGGCCATCTAGTAGCAGCTTACTTCTTCTTCCACATCTTTCAATCACTCCTAGCCTTCCCTGTCTTTCCTTTAATACAGTGTTTTACAGAGCAGTTCCTATGCACGATGTGACCAACCCCGTTAGCTTTCCTTCGATTGTTTGTAGGATATTCCTCTCCTCCTTGGCTCTCTCTAAAACTTCTTATTTCTCACATGTTTCCTCCATCTTTCCCCAGCACCACACTTCAAAATTTTCCAGGTATTTCTGATCTACTTTCTGCAGTGTCCAAGTTTCACCACCGTACAAGCTATACTCTAAATGTAGTAATTTACTGGTTTCCTACTTAAACTTAAGTATAATTTGTTGGCAGAGAGCCTTCTTTACGTTGAACTCTGTTTTTGCTGTGGCATGGCATGATTGAGTTAAACATGATAAATTTATTAAGCTCCATTATAGTGTTAGATAAGAATATATATATATATATATATATCAAAGTACACCTATAGAGTTCAGTTTCTATTTGGCAAAGTAAAATTTTTGTAAAACTGAAATTAATTTCCTGAAAATTATTGACTATCGGTGTTCATCATATTAACATTTGTTCAGTGTTTCCATTTAGTAGCAGACTGAAATGAAACTGACATTTTTTTTTTGTTAACTTCTACTTTGAACACAGGTGTACACAAGGGTTACTTGCCCCTGCTAAGAAATAAACCACTCAAAATATAACAATTTGTGGGGTTAAACTGAATAATCAATTATGAAATCAGGTTTCATAAGAAACAGTAATTAATGCACCTCATACAATCTGTTGATATTTAAATGACCCAGTTCCTGCACGTGTAAGGTTTCTGTCTCTGAAATGCTACAAGGTTTAATGTAGCTGACTAACTCCTCTGTAGAATGAGACTTCTCAGGCGCCTTGTAACTTGGCTGATTTATTGATATCACCTCATTTTTTTAATAATTATAGCTGATTTATTGATACCATTTTTTTTAACCATCACACACCTCAGTCTTGGTACTGCTTACTTCTGTATCCGCTAAAAGAACACCATACACTCTCCCTGAAGTCATCCACTCTGCCCTTCTACCCTCACTCTCCAGGGCGATACCTCCAACACCCTTCTCTACAGTGACTGATTGGACAATATAAGCGTTTTACTTCCACTGGCAGACCAATTAAAAAATTCTGAAAATAAGCTTCAATTTCTGTGGGAAAAAAGTCCACATGACTGAAATTCACTAATTCTTCACCAAAATAAACCATAAATTTTGTAGACACAATGCCAAATAGGTTCCAAACATCAAGTCCTCGCACACCTTTGAAGTGGTCATGTCCAGACAACATGGGTAAAAGTTGGAGGGTTGAAGGACAGGAATCCTTTCACACAATGGGTGGTCCAACAGGCTACTTACATTTGGCTACATTAATTAAGGATATGAGTATATATTCTTGTTACTGCACATGATGTTTTGGTGTTGATGTGAACTACCATGTGATACACAGAAACATTATGTTACAATACAAACTTTACACCTGATAATCCAGCACTCCCGTTTTCCTTCCATATCAACAAAAGTGTTGTCTAATTCATGTGCATATGTCTCCCAACACGCTTCCTGGTGGGTCTTGTGTAGGTGCTCCTGATGTAAGATACCGATTAACAGGCTGGTTGATTGTGCAACCATCTGGTATCTAATTTTCACAGTGGAATTTGAGTTTGTGTAACTACAAAGTGTATCGGAGAGAGAGAAGTTGCTAGAAACAGTACCCCCTTCTTTGACCATTCCACAGTTTGCTTAGGTATGGGCCAATCCTAACCGCACCTATCACTCTATAAACAGTGAATCTTATTTATAATTGCACCAGGTATACTTCACTTTGTGTTGGTATTTACAGAACTAAATCTGCAAACTGTGCTTTCATTCTGACCTCTCTTTTTCCTCTCCAAAACTACACGAGAACACCAATACAGAAATACAGAATACTTTCCAGTCAACTACTCCAAATCTCATACCAGATCACATGGAAGCCCTCTGACTGCTCTGACTGATACATATACCAGTGCTTCTTACAGCACAGTGCCTCTGCTACTCAGGTACTAACAAAGTTGCTGTCCTGACAGAGGCAACTATTATGTTCTACATTTTTACCAGCAACTGGTCCAAATTTTCCCCTTCTGTAGGACAAATGTATAAGTTTTACACATTTGAGATCTTTGTTCTTCTGGGCTGTTATGCAGTGTCAACAGGTAGTTTATGAAGTTTTGGGACAACCTATTGGTCCTATCTTCAGGGGTCAAGATGGGAATGGTAGGTTGTCCTGAAACATTGATAACTAACTACCTACCCACCAACAATGCCTAACATCCTAGAAGGGCAAAGATCTCATTTACACCATGGTGGACTCCTGATTTTCAGACGTTTAACTAATCCAGCGTCAACCTTTTTCTGGACTCTACAAAACATTGAAATTTTCTGATGCATTCAATCAGGAATAGTTTGCTAGAGCGCTATGTACATTTAGAACTGTCAATGTAGTACCGTGCAAGCCACACTGGCGACGTCTGTAGACAAACACCCTGTCAGTACCTTAAACTACATAAAGTTCCTACCTTAAGCTTTTCCAATTTATAATTAGTATTTATTGTGTCATACCCCTTTTCTGAATGTTTGCTATTTACATGAAACATATGAAATAATTTACATTACATCAGAGTCAGCATCATATTCTCCACCATCAGAATCATTCAAGGCTGCAACAGGAACAGGAACCATGCAAAAGACTTCCATGTTATAGGCCTTCTCATGGCTAAGGAGGTAGGTGAACAGCTGGTGGGCAGGTGTTGTCACTTCATGCACCACCAACACATCTACAAACAAATGCATTAACATATGAGTGTATGAAAGATTATACCTTCACTCAGACCTTAGAAGTACTAACTGTATAAGTAACACCTGGACAGTGGGTGATGCTGACGTACTATCTGTACAAGTAACGTCTGGTTAGGGGGGACATTATTTTTTAAGTACTTGTGGATGTATTTTAACTTCCTATGGTGTAACAGCCTTTAGCTTTATAAGTATCTCAGCTGATACAGCCACTGGTGTCTACTTCATGTGAATTATACAGACATTAGAAAGAGAAGGGAGTGGGGGAAGGAGAACCAAGCAACAGGTTAACCTTTTGGAGCCGGAATTTTACACTTAAATTTTAGCACATCCTGTAGGTAAAATGCGAATAATACAGGAACCAAACAAGGTAGCATTATGAAATAAACGGCATTTTGAAGAGGAAAAAACGGAGATTATGCAGCATTTTTAAAATATTCAGTATGTATATTCGTTGAATAAATGTTTAAAATGTAGCGTCTGGAGGTTAGCGCTGCAAACGACATATATATATGTCGTTAGGCTTTAAAAAGTTAATGTGGGAACTAAGAGGGGAACATTTCCAGGAAATATATTTAAAAGCAAGATGCAGAGCAAATGCAAAACCTGACTCAAAGCTAGAAATGTTTGTGTTATTATAATAACAATTATTATAAATATTTCCTTAGCCTTATCACAAATATGGAATCTTAGAAGCATGCTATCGGGGCCAGGACAGTGCAGTCAGTACAGTGACTTGCTATGAGCTTGACAGTTCAGGGTTCAAAACCCTGTGGGGGGCAAGAGACTGTCTCTTTTTCACGCCTGTACAGACAGGTGATGGAGCACGCCCATCCTCCTGTACAATGGGTACTGGGGGGGTCTTTCCCAGGGCATGGCAATGATCACCTACCCCATTTAGAATCGAGGTTAAGAATGAGTAGAATTGTACCTCTAATACCCCTCTACGCTGCATAGTATATCACAGTGAAACCTTTACTTTTAAAAACATGATATTATTTAATTAAATTTGGGCAGATCATGAGGATGGTGAACTGCCATGTGTTGCACTGTTAACAGCATCATGTAAGTTCACTACACTGGACAATTTTGTGCTATCCAGCAATTACCTATGCACATGTATGCTGGTACCTCATCTTTGTGTTGGACAGTTCATATGGAATAACAGGCACAAAGAATAAACATCATATGTCAGACCATGTTTGCAGTCACTGAATTTGACAGTGACCACCACTACGAGACACTTACATGGCATGGAAAGCTATAAATATCTCGGAATGATGCAGGTTCTCCAACAGTATTTCAATAGCTGCAGCACCTAAGCCCCAGCAACAGCTACTTCATTCCCTGCATTCCTAGACATCTGTCTGTGTGGTATAATTCCTGATATAACCCATGAAGCCACTTTCAGAACATGACCATTAATGGGTCATCAGAATATATGTCTTGGAGAATCCTGATAGCTCTTGAGGAATCAGAGCCAGTAAGAAACTAACTACTCAAATGCCAAACAAAATTTTAAGAAAGTTGGTATACTGTACATAAAGCTGCTGCAAACGTGCTGCTAAATTTATACCACATAAAGTATTACCTTTCAAGGATATAAGTACTATCACAGAGTACCCAACAACGGATGTCCTACCTGTACATACAAAAATACAGCCAGAATACACTCAAAGATTTCTGAGAAAACAAGTCTGTATTGCGCAATGTTACATAATGGGAAAATGGAAGAATACGATGAGTTCTTTCTATAATGGGAAGCTATCTTCATAAAACTTGAAGGATGTTCTGAAATGAAATCCCCACTACAGTACACAAACAATACTAAGGAATGGGTATCAATGACAAAGTACTTTCTTATGTAATCCTAATTTCATACTTCCTTTCTCCTCCTTGTGCCCAAAAAGCTTCCTGTACCACATTAATATCATTCAGTACAATTTATGTTTTGACTGAGTGAGGGCCCATGTTTCGTAACCACAGAGAATTACTCATTTGCTCCCTCACATGCACATATACTTTTAAACAAACACTACCAAGGACTTTCTAAGCTTCTTCCCTCCCTAATTTCATCAAGAATCATACTGTGTTGCAATCTTTGTCTCATGATACATTAACTCTGATACTAATAAAGCATAACTTGCAGCAAAAAATGAGACAGGACTCTTTCACAACTACGTAACTCAGCAGCTCTCCAAAGGTAAACACAGGGTGATCAAAAAGTGTCTGTGCACCTGATGATTACAATACAGAAAGTTATAAGTAATGTTCGAAGTGTCCCCAACCAGTCTCCAGACATTTATTGACACGCCGAACTGTGTTCTCGAAGACCGTGTTCAGTTTGGCGTTCATGGGACCGTGCATCGTTAATATATTCTTTCAAGTATAACCAACAAGATGCAACGTTATACAATATTCTTTATTGCTGTCAATGCTCTAACTGTTTCAGGCAGTTTCTCCGCCCATCATCAGGAGCTCAAAACTGTACACACAGCATCTGG
>Ga0209628_10004241_pt1 | contig 10308 bp, 8 predicted proteins | sample TergutCu122P4_FD_187285 | JGI IMG/M metagenome (GOLD analysis project Ga0209628, IMG submission 187285) | Cubitermes ugandensis P4 segment gut microbial communities from Kakamega Forest, Kenya - Cu122 P4 (SPAdes) (version 2) | ecosystem: Host-associated > Arthropoda: Insects > Digestive system >... | reverse complement strand
TTTAATATAAATCGGGAATAATAAATATGAGTATTTTAAATTATGCGGACCTGGCTCAAACAGTCAACAACGCAAATACTGTAAAAATTATAAAAGATATGATCAAATCGGATCAAATCCCCGGCGCGTTTATTTTCGAAGGCGAAAACGGCGGCGACAGGGATTTGATCGCGAATGTTTTGGCTAAAACGATCGTATGCCGGGATATCAGACATAAAAAAGAATATGGCGAACCGTGCGGCATATGCGCAGCCTGTGTAAAATCCGTAAAAAATATCCATCCCGATATTATTGTCCCCGGCGCCGACAGCGATGGCGCGTTATCTTTTCATATAGAAAAAGTTCGGGATATTGTCGGCAGTTTATATCTTACTCCGAACGAAAGCGATAAAAAAGTTTATATCATAAACAATATGCAAAATATGACTCCGCAAGGACAGAACGCTTTGTTAAAATCTCTTGAAGAACCTCCCCCGTTCGCAGTTTTTATCATAACCGTGACAAACTGCGACTTGATTCTCGAAACGGTAAAATCCAGAGCGGTGAAATTTACGGTCGACCATTCGGACAATTCGGGAAAAAAAGGCGTTACGGCCGTTTACGACGATTTGATCCGCGATATACTCGTTAAAAATCCCGACAAGCTTTCGGCATATCAAAAATTAATGTCGAAAAGCTTCGAAAAATCTGACAAAACCGAAGTTTTAAATTTTTATTCTTATTTAGAAAACGCATTGCGCGATATTTTAATCGCGAAAATTTTTATGCCTTACGAAAATACAGATAATACAGATATAACCGCGCCGAATATTTCATTTTTATATTTTACAGATCATAAAAATTTTGAAGAACTTAAAAATTTAGCGAATTTATATTCTACGAAAAAAATATTTAATTTAGCAAAAAAAATTCATAAATATAAAACGGATTTGGACTATAATGTAAATATAAGATTAAATCTTGTATCATTTTTGAGCAGTTTATATAATTAAATTGATTTTAAATTATAATCCTTATATAAATATATAAATAAAATAACAGACTTGAAAGGGAATATTTTTCATAATGAATAATTCAAACGATCAGGATAACTCAAAAAAATTCTTAATAAAAAAACCGGATTTTTTTAACCGTAATAAAAATCATAATAAAAAAAATCAAAATAACCCAAATAATCAAAAAAACGATCCGGTAAAAAAACCTCAGGCAAACGGGCCGGCGGCTGTTTCTGCAATTAAACCCGCCCCGTCAAACCCCGTTTCACCCGTTTCAAACGCGAATAAAAACGCAAAAGAAATCAAAAACAATCAAAACAATCAAAACTTCCAAAATAGCAAACCAAATCAAATGCCCCAAATGCAAAAAAAAGACAATAACAATAATAACAATAACAACAGAAGATATGATCATCAATTCGCAAACAAAAAAAGCGGCAGCCGTAACAACAATCATCATAACCGCAATAATATCAATATACCTGCGGTTAAAAATGCTGCCGAAACCAATACAAATGCACATACAAACGAAAACAAATATAATAATCATATCGCAAAAGAACCGGAAACCGAAATTTTTTCAACTGAATATCAGCATCAACCGGACGACGAAATAACTGCATCTCCTTCGTTTAATTTAACTAATTTAACAGAAATCGACGATAAAAGCGAAAAAATCGAAATTGTCGGAATACGATTCAAACCTGTGGGCAAAGTATATTTCTTTTCGCCCAATAGCGTAGAATATTCGGCTAACGAAAAAATTATTGTCGAAACTTCAAGAGGCTTCGAACTCGGATATGTCGTTATCCCTAATAAAAATATCAGCATAAACAAAGTCGTTCAGCCATTGAAACCCGTATTGAGAAAAGCTACGGAAGATGATATCCAAAGATCAGAAAAAAATAAAATAACGGCGAAAGAAACGATAAAAATCGCAAACGACAGAATCAAGTTCCACAATTTAAACAATATGAAAATGAAACTGATCGAAGCGGAATATACTTTTGACAATTCTAAACTGATTTATTATTTTACGGCGGACGGCAGGGTCGATTTCAGGGAACTCGTGAAAGATTTGGCGGCGATATTCAAAACCAGAATAGAAATGCGCCAAATAGGCATAAGAGACCAAACAAAAATATTGGGCGGGCTTTCTATATGCGGGAGGCCGTTCTGCTGCAATTCGTTTTTGCAGGATTTGGCGCAGGTTACGATCAAAATGGCGAAAGAACAAAATATGTCGATCAATTCGGCAAAAATATCGGGAGCCTGCGGAAAACTTATGTGCTGTTTGAAATACGAACATGAAGCTTATGATTATTTAAGTAAAGACACGCCGAAGGTAAATTCGATAGTAGAAATTTCTACCGGCGAAACCGGAGTCGTAACCGACAGCAATTTATTAACGGGTATTTGCAAAGTCAGAATCAATCCAAAACCCGGAGTTGAAAACGAAGCCGCCATAAAACCGTTTCCGAAAAAGAACTTGAAAGTGATTGGTTTTATGAAAAACGAACAGGAGCATATAAAAAACAAAGCCGGGGAAGAAATTGCCGAGGATCCGGAAGTTTTGAAAAAGCTTGAATCGGATCTATAAGATCTATAAATAAAAAATAAGGAGTGGCGAAATTTTGGATAAACTAAAAAAAATATCGTGTTTTATTATTATTTTGATTTTTCTTTTGACTTTTGCATCGTGCCAGCGGGAAGCAAAAAATATTTCGACCGAAATAGAATTTGAAAACGGCGAAACCGGAATATTAGCGAATAACAATGCCGTCGATTTTTATTTTTATTATCCCGAAAATTTGATACTCGATAAAAACGCGGCGATGATCAGCGTTTATGCGAACGATGCGGAACTTGCGGAATCCAGCATGAAAGATCCGTTCACGGGTGAAACTTTTGAATTTATGTTAAAACCGAATCTTTCCGTTACGGAATTTATTTTGCCTGATAATAAATACGAAACCGTCGACGAATACTGGAAAGAATTAGGCGTCCCTTCTTTTGAAACCATTTTTCAGGATATCAAAATAGAAGCGGACGAAGATTTGACTGTTGACGGGATTTCTGCAAAAAAATATACTTATTCCTGTTCTTTGTCGGGAATTGTATATAAAGTTTCCCATATTATATTTATAAATAAACATAAAGTATTTACTTTGACATACACCGCTTCGGATAAAAATTATGATAAATATATAAATATTTTAAACACGGCGGCTGAGACGTTTAAATTCAAATAAAATTTATAGGCAACAGGTTAACATGAAAAATGATTGAATCAAGAAAAAATATCCCGGGAACCGTTTTGTTGTCATCTCCCGTGAAAGTATTAAAAGGCGTAGGCGATTCGAGGACGGCAGGATTAAATAACCTCGGCGTTTTTACAGTCGGCGATATGCTCTATTATTTTCCCAGAAGATATGAAGACAGGCAGGTAGTCCCGCTCGAACAGGTTGAGCTTTACGGAACATTCGCCGTAAGGCTTAAAGTATCGTCAAAAATCTCGGCGATCAACGCGAGAGGGCTCCCGATGGTTAGATTTACCGCGATCGAAGTCAAACCGGACGAATCGGGAATGTTGGTTGACAATATCGAAAGCCGCGTCGATATCACTTATTTTAATTCGCCCTATGTAAAAAACGTTTTCAAACCCGGGAATATATATGTTTTTTACGGAAAAATAACCGGCAATCTCGCGAAATTCGAAATGGCAAACCCAAAGTTTATTCCCTATCAGAAAGCGATCGAAAGTTCCAGATTTTATCCGATATATAAAAAAAATCAACTCGTCACGCAAAATATTTTAATCAAAGCCGCAGACAGCGCGTTAAAATTAGCGGCGAATCTATTGGAAGAACTTGAAATTTTACCCGAAAATATCAGAAACCAATATAATCTCTGCCATATCGGATTTGCTTTGTGTAACATGCACAAACCGCAAAGTCAAACGAATCTTGACGCGGCGAAAAGACGGTTTGTTTTTGAAGAATTTTTTTTATATTCCGTCGCGCTCGAATTGATCAAAAGCCGCAGGGCGCATATACCGGGTTATATATACAAGAAAAAGATCGACATGAACGGTTTTTATTCGCTCCTGCCGTTTAAACTCACGAACGCGCAGCGGCGTTCGATCGACGACGTTATATCAGACATGCAAAAAGACAAACCCATGAGCAGATTGATTCAAGGGGATGTCGGGAGCGGTAAAACGATGATCGCCGCCGCCGCCGCATATTTCGCGTGTAAAAACGGCACTCAGGCAGTTATGATGGCCCCGACGGATATTCTCGCGACGCAGCATTACGACGGATTATCTAAACTTTTTGAAAACGCGAATATCAAAGTCTGCCTTTTGACGGGTTCTTTGAAAGCGAGGCAAAAACGCGAAACTTTGGAAGCGATCGAAAACGGCGGCGTTGATTTTATAATCGGCACGCACGCTGTCATACAAAAAAATATAGTTTATAAAAATTTAACTTTAACCATAACCGACGAACAGCACCGTTTCGGTGTAAATCAGCGCGCATTGATCGAAGGAAAATCCGTAGAGCGCGACGACCCGGCACGCCGCGGACAACAAGAAAACGACGGCGCGTGTCACGAACATAATTCGCGTATGTCGCCGCGCCCTACCCCGCATACGCTTGTTATGTCGGCGACGCCGATCCCCCGCACGCTCGCTTTGATTTTATACGGCGACCTCGACGTGAGCGTGGTAAACGAACTCCCGCCGGGCAGGCAAAAAGTCGATACTTTCGCCGTAGACAGTACATACAGGGAAAGAATCTATAAATTTACCGAAAAATTGGTCGTTGAAGGCGGCCAGGTATTTATCGTTTGCCCCCTTGTAGGCGAAGACGAAGACGACGAAATGAATGATGCGCCGCAAACTTCTTTTGACGATGAAATCGAAAACCCTTTTCAAAAAGGACCGGCTATGAAAAACATGAAATCCGTGAAATCGTATTTTAAAGAATTATCCGAACGGATTTTCCCGAATATTCCGACCGCGTTTATTCACGGTAAAATGAAATCCGAAGAAAAAGACGAAATTATGGACCGGTTCAAAAACGGCGGTATAAAAATCCTGGTTTCGACGGTTGTCATAGAAGTCGGCGTGAATATCCCGAACGCGGTTTTGATGGTGATAGAAAACGCGGAACGCTTCGGACTTTCGCAGCTTCACCAGCTGCGCGGGCGAGTCGGCAGGGGCGAGAAAAAAAGCTATTGCATATTATTCAGCGACAACGAAAGCGAAACGTCTAAAAAACGGCTTGATATCATGTGCAAAACAAACGACGGGTTTGAGATCGCGAAAAAAGATATCGAAATACGCGGCCCCGGCGATTTGTTCGGTGAAAAGCAATCCGGGTCTGTGACTTTTAAAATCGCCGATCTTGCCACAGATACGGAGATATTATATTCGGCCGCGAAAGCCGCGAAAGAAACCGTAGCGGAAAACGCAGGTTTATTTGACGAAAACAGCGATAATCGTTTAAAAGAAGCCGTTTTGAAAATGTTCAATTCGGACGAACAAAGAAAAATTGCTTTTAATTAATGAATAAATTACAAATTATTTCGTTTTACTCTTTACATTGATAAAATATTTTGTTATAATGTTAATTGTGTTTTTATTTTTTTATTTGATAAATCGAAAGGCAATATTTATGCAGGAATTAAAGTACAGGAACGAATATAAACATATTATCAACAAAAATCATGCGATCGTATTGAAAAGCCGGTTGAAAGCTTTGTTAAAAGCCGACCCGTTTGCCGACGAAAACGGCGAATATTTTATACGGAGCTTATATTTTGATACATATGACGACAGGGCTTTGGGCGAAAAATTCGACGGCTTCCCGTTCAGGAGCAAATTCAGGATCCGGTTTTATAATCATGATTCTTCAAAAATAAAACTCGAAAATAAAATCAAATGCTATAATTCCACGGCGAAATTGTTTTGCGATATAACAAAAGAAGAAGTTTATCAAATCTTGGCCAATGAAATCGATTTTTTGAAGATTTCGGACGAACCGTTAAAAAGGACTTTTTATCAGGAACTCGCCGCCGGCGCGCTTGTCCCCAAAACCATCGTGGATTACATAAGAACGCCTTTTATTTACCCTCACGGAAATATCAGAATCACGGTCGATTCGGATATTCGGAGCCCCGTCGGAAAAATGGCAATCGATATGTTTAACCCCAATATACCGACTGTCAGCGTTTTCCCCGATGAACGGTGCGTATTTGAAATAAAATACGACGAATTTATTCCTGACTTTATCCATAAACTCATACAAGTTGAAGTCACAGGGATGACGGCAATGTCAAAATATGCCTCATGCCGCAGGTTTGTGTAGAAAATTAAATAATAAAAAATATAAAAATATAAAAAACAAGGAGAATTTCAATATGTCTTTCAATGATATCTTCAAAAAAAAGTTTCTTGACACTTTTAACGCGAAAACAGACGAGACTTTTAATATATATACAATTTTATTTGCTTTTTTTATAGCCTTGCTGCTTGGACTGTTTATTTATTTTGTCTATAAATATACTTTCGGCGGAGTCATGTATTCGCGCAATTTCAACGTTTCATTATTCGGACTGACCGTTATTTCGACTTTTATCATATTGGCGATTTCGTCTAATGTCGTTTTGTCTCTGGGCATGGTCGGCGCCCTGTCGATCGTCAGATTCAGGACGGCGATCAAAGACCCTATGGATCTGGTGTTTTTATTCTGGGCGATCGGCGTGGGAATCGTGACAGGCGCGCAGGCTTACGCGCTGGCGATTTTAGGCAGTCTTATAATAGGCGCGATTGTTTTCTTCACAAGCCAGGATTTTTCGTTTTTTGCGATTTCATCGCCGTATTTGGTTATTATAAACTGCGGAATCGAAACTTCGGAAAAAAATTGTCTTGAAATCATCAACAAACACGCGCAAAAATCAAAATTAAAATCAAAAATCGTATCCGCCGGAAAAGGTATCGAAATGATTTACGAAATCCGCAGCAAAGCCGACAACACAGCGTTTATAAACGATCTTTTGGCAGTCGACGGCGTGCAGAACGCATCGCTTGTAAGTTATAACGGCGAATTTTTAGATTGATATTTAATTATTTAATCTTTATATAAAAATATAAAAAAGTAAGGGCGGGATATTCCCGCCCGAATTTTAAATTGTTTAAATTTGTTTAAATTTTTAGATTTTCAAATTTTCAGAAAGGAATGATAATAACCTATGAAAAGAGAACGCGTGATTTCAGCGGTAGCGCATAAAAATACCGAACCTGTCCCGCATGATATTGATTTGACCGTTCCGGTCGCGGAAAAAGTATGCGATTATTTACAAATACAAAAAGAAAATTTATGGGATTGGTTTGACAATCATATCGAAGAAGCAAAATACAGAAAAGGCGAATATATCGAAAAAGACGTATATCAAGATCCGTTCGGAGTAAAATGGAACCGGTCGATCGACAAAGATATCGGCGTAATCATAGAATATATTTTAAAAGAACCCGAAATGGGAAATTATAAAATCCCCGAACCGAATCTTGGATATGTCGACGAAATCACGACAAAAATGTTTGAAATTAATAAAGATTCGTATAAATTCGGGAAAATCGGGTTTTCGTTGTTTGAACGCGCATGGAGCTTGCGGGGGCTTGAAAATTTTCTCGCCGATCTCGCAGGCGAAGAAAAGTTTGTATATGAATTATTTGAGCAAATACTTGATTACGACATGAAAATCATAGATCGCGCATTGCAATATCCCCTCGACGGATTTTTTTTCGGCGACGATTACGGACAGCAGCGGGGTTTGATGATGAGCCCCGCGACATGGCGAAAATTTATTAAACCGTGCCTTGCGAAAATGTTCGGGAAAGTAAAAGCAACCGGCAGAACCGTCGCTTTGCATTCATGCGGAAATTTAACCGATATATTAGGCGATTTGATAGATATCGGGCTCGATATATACCAAACGGTTCAACCGGAAATATACGGGCTAAAAGAAGTAAAAGAAAATTTCGGAGCGCATTTGACTTTTTGGGGCGGCATAAGCACACAAAAAGTATTGCCGTATGCCACGCCCGGCGAAGTAAAAAAAATAGCGCATGAAACGATAAAAATATTAGGCAAAGGCGGAGGTTATATCGCCGCCCCGACGCATCAAATCCCCGCCGACGTTCCGGTCGAAAATGTGATCGCTCTGGCGGAAGCGTTCAGGGAACAATAAATTTTGGGAACAGGTATAAAAACCTGTTCCTATTTTATTAAATTTAAGCGGGCTGTTTATCGCTGTTCTTTTGAACGTTATTTTCGTTTGCTATTTGCACAAGCCATCATGAATTTTATTAAAAATAATTCGTTATATGTATTAGCTCCGCCGCAATATGTATCAAGTAACTCAAATATAAATCGCAACAACATTTTCGGCGGGGACATCGTCTTGGATACAATGCGCGGGAGCTAATATATATCCTCCGTCCGCGCCGAAAATCGAAAGAATCCTGCCGACTTCTTCCCGCACCTGTTTCGGCGAACCGTTGACGAGTAAATCCTGCGTGTCTATTCCGCCCCAGAACGATATCTGTTTTCCGTACTCTGATTTTAACCGCTCCGGTTCCATTTCAAAAGCGTTTGGCTGAATCGGGTTTAATATATCCACGCCGCAATCTATAAGCGACGGAATCAACCGAAATACAGAACCGCATGTGTGATGCTGAAAATACGCGTCTGTAAATGTTTTTGTGTAACTGATTCTTTCTTTCATGTACGGCGCGACCAGTTCGTCGAACATTTTTACGGACATGAAAAGCCCGCGCTGCGTGCCGAAATCGTCGCCGCTTGTCGTGCAGTCGATATATTCGCCGATCGCGCCGTAATATAATTTTATAACGTCTTTTTGATAATCGAGAATTTTATTAAAAAACCAATGCACGGTTTCGGGTTCCCCCGCGAGCCTGTATAAAAAATCGTCAAACCCGAACATCCAGCAGCCGAGTTCGAATATTCCGAAACACGGATGCTGCGCGATAACTGCATAATCCGTATCTTCGTATAAATTTTTCGCGTGGATTCTGTATTGTTCAAACACACTTTTATCTATTTCAGACGCTTTCGGGAATGGGAATTTTTTTATTTCGTCAAGAGACATATCCTGTAAAGGCCTTTTTATCAAACCCCAATTTCCGCCCGTATGAGCATATCCTATCCCCCATATATCGACATTATATTTATCGGCGTAATCGATATATTTATACAATGCGTCGTTTGTCGGCGACGGAAACCCTCCGGTCATTCTTGTGTCGATATTTAATTTTTCAAGTATTCTTTCATCGATAAACCCCGGCCCGTTATATTCGCCTTCGATATTTAAAATCTTTTTTATATCTTTTATTGCGTTTTTATTGTCTATCATCGTTTGCGGGCTGCCGTATAAATCATAAACAGCCCTGTCGACGTTTTTATGTGATACTGCGTTCAAAAATCTTTCGCGGCCCGTCATAAATCATTTTCTCCTCTTTTAAAACTTAAAATGGAGTAAGACCCAATAATATTACTATAAAAAACATCCAAAAACTTTGCCATAAAATCAAATGCCCCGAATTGATTCCCAAAAATTGTCCCAAAATACATCCGGCCGTTAAAAGCAAACTTAATCCGAAAGCCACGCCTTGAATCAATCCATTGGTTTTCATCACGGTTTTTGTCCTGCCTGCGATCACTACGGCGTTTATAAGCGATTTCAGGGAATCTTTTGAAATAACCGGTGAATCCATGCGTTCCGGCGTCGTGTATATATCCGCGAATTTTTTCAATTTTAAAATTTTAATGGGATAATTTTTTACGTTTCCGAGTTTGGCAAGCAATTCGTCGTTTATATTCGGGTCAAAAGTGCGGATACATAAACATGCGTTCATTTTTCTTATATTTTTTACGATATCATGGAAATCGTTTGTTATTTCGTATTTTATATATACTTTCGCTATCACTTCTTCTTCGGACGCCAAAATCATGATGCTTCCGGCGCTTTTTATAAACTGGGGATCGTGATTGGGATCAAACGGAGGGACAAGCCCTGTGTTTGATATGTATTCCGGGTTTCCCAGGAATAATTTTTTACCGTTTGAAACATAACATATCCCATCGTCGTCCATGCTGATAAATTTGACTTCTTTATCGAAATTCCTGTCGAAATGCGTTGACGCGATCAGCATGTCCGCGGGGGGCATGTTGAGTTTTTCAAACAAGACGCAGAAATATTGCAGAACGGTTTCGATCCTGTTGTTTCC
>Ga0209628_10004239_pt1 | contig 10311 bp, 9 predicted proteins | sample TergutCu122P4_FD_187285 | JGI IMG/M metagenome (GOLD analysis project Ga0209628, IMG submission 187285) | Cubitermes ugandensis P4 segment gut microbial communities from Kakamega Forest, Kenya - Cu122 P4 (SPAdes) (version 2) | ecosystem: Host-associated > Arthropoda: Insects > Digestive system >... | reverse complement strand
CCTACCCTCAGGAAAGAGCCTCAGTACCAATTTTACAGGAGGCTAGGTGGGCTTTGGGGCTGGTCTGGAGGGGTGTGGAAAATCTCGCCCCCCACTGGAGTTTGAACCCCAAACCATCCAGCCCATAGCAAGTCACTATACCAATTAAACTACCTCAGCTGCCTCCCTCTCCAGTGTACTTCACCATACTCCCCTCTCATCATCTAGCCATTCTGTGCCATAGATGTTGGTAGTGAATTCATTGTGACAACCTTAGCTGTCTGGCTGTGATACAGCAGAGGGGGAAAGATAAGAACACAGCAGTTGGCAGCTCATGGTAAGCCACAAGCATTATCCATGGAACTTGTTTCTGTGGCCTTAGGATGGCAATATTGTGAACAGTCATGTGGTGTAAAATCACAAAAGTACAGTACACACAAGAAAGCTGTTCTTATGTGTATTTATCTTTGTCATCTCAATCACAACAACACAAAAAAATATGCTGATGATATTTTCAGTAGCTCATATTATGGCATCCATTCCATTAACTGAAGAAATGAATACTCTGATACAATATCACTGGGGAGACTGGATAGAGTAGTTGGTACTGGAGACTGCATCCCTGGGGCGCATTATTTTCTGTTTACCCACACCAGCCCCAAGGTCCACCCAGCCTTCTGTACAGTGGGTACCAGGTCCTTCCCATGGGTAAAGCTGTTGGGCCATGGTGCTGACAACCCAGCCCATCCTAGCACTGAGGTTACGAATGGATCGGCGCTACGTCTGCCTCTCCCGTGCCTGCACAGGCATGTCATGGGGTGCTCTCTTGAATAACATTAATGGGAAATAATATCTATGTAATCTATCCCTAATGGTTAGAAAGAAAGACAGCATATATGTGAAATACTTTTGATTGTTCTGAAATAAAACTGGACTGCCCAGGATGTAGATTACATATCTATTTTTGTACTGAAAATTTTAAATAACAAGAGTGACTACATGCATAAACATGGTACATCAACTCACAGTACATACACTAATGGGATACTGAATATCATTGTGGTATTCAGCAGATGGCATTATGTGACCAGAAGAATGGCATGTGGTGTGCTGTAAACATTAAGCACTGCATGGTAGTGGTCTGTGTTCCTGATGTTTCAAGGAAACTTGCCACCTCCATCTTCTGGGTCAAAGTTAGCAGGGAAGGAAATGTTTAGGTTATACAGGCAGGTGGTGCCACAAACCCACAGGAGGTGGAAAAAAAGCTGGATGTAGTTAGTTGAGAATAATCACCTTGAAGGCATATCCAATGGAATGATTATATCTGTGGAGAGCTTGTTGATCAGAGTCACTTTGTCTGCAACTCCATTGGCGTGCAAAACATCAGATGCAATCTGAATCATAGTGGAAGAGCAATCACAAGCGAACACTCTACCAGCACCTGCTTCCACAGCAAATAAACTGCAATCACAAATTCATATATTACTAAACTTTCATAAAGATAGTGTTCATATCATAAAACATGATCTTAACAAGATAGATACTGTACACATAACATAACATTGTGGCATGTTTGCATAACCATTTTTGCAATGCAAATGTCACAGTGGTGTGGACAAAGTAGCATTGGGATAGGTTTTACCTTGGGTACTTCAACTTTCCCATCAGTATAATTACATATATTATAATAAATATTATAATATTATATTATAATAAAATCAATAAAGCTATAATCAGTGTTATCACTAACCTCAGTATGCCTGTGCCTGCCCCAATGTCCAACACAGATGAATCAGACCCTTGCTGAAGAACTCTCCTGACAATTGCTGCCCGATATGCATCATTCCGAACCATATCATTAAGCATACGAAAATGCCATCTTTCCACCAGCAAATTGCATGTTCCCTGCAAGTTACGTCTTGCAGGAAGAAACCCAGGGTTACATGCTACAGCACGTCGGAAATAACTACATGCTTCTGTGACATGCCCCCACCTGTAAATCATGCAAACAAAACCACATTGCCCACGATCTGGCATCACCAACTCCTAAAAAGCAAAGAGGTTGTTAGGTTCAACAAGATACATTTAAACCAAGCTACTGGTATTGTAACTACAGGCAGATTATGTGACAAAAGCAGTGGCTGTGTCCCTCTCTGTGAACAAAAACACTTCCCTGCTCAAATGCACACTATTCTACAGACATAGTGACTATAGTTCTCACTGACACTGTAAATTATGAACAACAATTCCACACCACTACTAAATACTTGTTACATTAATATTCTTATAGTTCCCTGTGATGAGCAGTTTTTGTAATTGCTAGAAGCCTATGTCACCTAAACTCCTGTTACTGGAACTTCCTCTTGTCCATACTGGGCCAGATTTATTTGGCTTGGGCTGGACGATGAATATGATGATACTCAGCTGTTTCCTACTCTTGGAACAGGTGGCAATAAGCATTCCAGAAGACAGTCACTTCAATAACTGTATTCACTTTGTTGTTGTTGTTGTAAGCAAAAAGGAAAAGTGGTAGCATTATATATTTTAACACCATACTATGATGTTTCTAAATACCATACCTGAATGTAAAAACAGCATAAATCATCATGATGTATCACTTGACCCACTCTATTTAAAACTTCAGTATACTGTGCAATCAGCCCAAGTTTGTAATTTCAAATAAGACTTCACTGTTTTACGGAGTTTAAAGATGCATGGCTAATGTTTTGTGACATTGCTAGGGCCATAGAACTTACATATGTCATTGATATAACTCAAGAAACCATCACAGAATTCTGGTTATGATTGATTGGATTTATTTACATAAATATTTATTTATTTATTTATTAACAGCTTATTCAAGCATGATAGAACCGCCTCAGATATAATGATGAAATGGAAAGGATGTGGAAGACTGTGGTCATGGCCTAATCTGAGGTTTTACCCTGGCACAAAATGTCAGACAGGATAATTTTGCACCAACCCAAACTAGAAATGGACACCTCCCAAATACAAGTCACAACCATTACCACTGATACCTTGGTGTTCTGGTGAAAAATAGCTATGAAAATAGGAAACTTTTGTACCAAACCTTGGAACAGCACATAAAGTCTGGCTGTGAAAATAAAATAATTTCCAGTGTGGGGCAAATACGGTATACAGTGATTTTTCACAAAAGAGAATCTGCATAAAAGAAAGAGGGGTTTTCTTTCATTTGCTTACTTTATGATAAAGTATGAAGTGTGAAAGTTATTTTAATAAAATGAAATATGTAAATAATTATAAATCAAGAATCATGAGGCCAATAGGAAGCCTATGCAAGTACGGGAAACAAGAGTTGAGGGGTCGCAGGGAAAAGTAAGGCCAAGGATAGAATAGGAACAGCGTACCAGAAGCTGATGAGGAGAAAAGGGAAGACCTTGCAGGAAACAACTAGGCTGGAGAAGGACAGGAAGGATTTCCAGAACTGGCTGATGCAACCCGATGCCTGAAAGGGAAACAAGGGAAAAAATAAGATGAAGAAGAATAATCAGGAGGACTGTCAGTGAGACATCACTACATATTTCAAGGTTTTATGCTGACATCACAGAGGAAATGAGGGAACACACAAAAATCTGTCAGGAGACACTACCCTACTGGCATCTGGACTTGGTACCTCACACATGTAATAAAAATGCCTTAGTGTTGCAAGCAGGCCATAAGCAATATTGTATGATAAAGGTTTAACATGTTACTTTATGACATTTTATTGCATTTCTGTCGTACAGTGAAATGAAATAAGCATATAACATACTAGGTACAACGTGCACATAGTATTATTATTATTATGATTATGAATATGATGGTGGTGGTGATGATGATGATGATGATGGTGATGGTGTTGATGATGACAACTACAATATAACTGATGATAATACAACAATTTCCTCAATTAATTTCATATTTTTGAAGAGTCCTTCCTGTGACTTCATAATGTCCATCAAATCCTTAAACCACTGCTGAACTTTGTGTTCAAGATGTGGGAGAACATCACTAGGCACACTAAATGCATACAGATCATGGCATGTGTACTGTTTTGGACATCCATCCCTGATTTCCACATTAACCTTTAAAACAGCAAGAGGTACAAAAGAGAGACAGGTTTCTCCATCATTCCTCATTGTCGATTTGTACCAATATATGATAGGATATCCAAGAAAGACACCCAGTAATGTAGGAACACACCACTTATTATCAGTCTTCAGAATGAAATGTGTTTTGTTATTGCTTCTTAGGCTTTTGATTTGATCAAAAGATGTTTCAGTTACACATGTTTCTGTGACTGAAGGCCCATGATCTTTCAGACTCACCAAATCACATATCTGTCCCCCATCTTCTTCACCCATGTCTGTCTGTGACATGTGAAGAATGCTGGTATAATTAGCTCCTCTGTCTTCCCCTCTGCAGTATGAACTGACGCAATTTGCAGTTGGTATTTTACTTCCACTCCTTGATTCACTCTTTTTGTTACTATCAACTCCCATACAAAGAAATTCTGTAATAAGTTTACCCACATCTTCTAACATGCAATGGATACCACTAGCAATATCCATACCATCTTGTATCATGTATGGAGAATCCAACTGTGGGCTAACATCAACAAAACAGTTTTTGGTGTTAGAAGAACAACGAATACAAACAAGACTCAGATCAGCAACAATAATTTCATGTCCAATACTTACAACAAATATTCCAGAATGTAAGAGCTTGTTTCTTTTCAAATCAGCTACCAGTCTTATTAACTGAGTCTCTTCCACTGTTATTTCTTTAACATCCCACAGAAAACCTGGTTTCAGCCCACAGTTCACAGCTTCCAAGTTTATAATCATATGAAACATTACATGTCGCTTTATTCTACAGTTCCTCTGTTTCTGAAAATGGCACTTCAATATTTTCTCCCACAGTAAAAAATTGGACTCACTCATCCTGCACTACAAAAATGGTGATTTCGCACAACAAAATGGTTCATATACACATGCACTGAATTATCTAATTACTTAGGAAAAGGACAGAATGGAACCATATCCTGCTTAGCAATCAGCCATTCTATCCTAACCTGTAGAGATGAGTTCCCAGGCTATTGAGTACTTCTTCACTGTCAGGAAACACTTCTAAAGCTTGCTCATAGCAACTGAACAGATCCTTGTATCGTTGCTGCTGATCTAATGCTTCTCCCCACAAACCTATTAAAAAATCCAAGAGACAATATAAGAGCCTACTATCAGAATTCATGAGGTTTATACTGATTTAGCATGAACATTGTCCTAGTCAGCAATTTTCAAAACAAAACCTTTTACTCTTCCACTAATTTTCAAAGTGCTGTATTTGTTTTATGGTTAAAAACTGTGCGTGAGTCATGCACACTACAGGAATGCTTTATTTGTTTCCAAAAATGGAAATGTCATATAGACTATTACATCTTATGGTTTGTGAAATTGTGTTGACGTGGATAAAGCTTAAAATATTGAAACTTATTGCCTTATCTGGCTGAATTGTTGAGGCAGGAAGCTCCTGTGACATGTCTGTAGTAGAACTTTGAAGGTGTTCAATTATATCTAATTTATGATAGCTGGTATCACAGTTTTCCTCAGTCACTTCAAACATCTGGACAGTAACAAAACAACCATTCTTTACCATTCTAATACCTTCAAACACCATCCTCTATCCCCTAAATGTTTTATGCAGAATTAGTACAGGCATCAGTTCTAGGAGCTACAAATTATGGTGACTATTCCAAATGTTGTACTTTATTGTCTGCCTAATTTGACTTACAGGCACATGAAGTATATAACAAAAAACTCAAGTACTTCTTCCATAGTACAGTTAACAAACAAGAAACTAAGGGGCAAAAACAATGCTAAAAACATGACTTATTCAAACACTGTCTGCTCTCATGTATATACTTCTATCATTTCTGATCCTCCAAGCTTGCAAGACCTGAATCTTAATTTGGCTTTGGATTCTTATTATCATTATGAAGATAAGCAACTGTTGACACTGGCAGGATTTTTCCACATACAATTACATACTATGTCCTTACATGGTCTTTATAACGTTGGTTAAGTCATTACCTAAACGACATCAAAGATAAAGAGTCAAGGAAATGAAAGGTCAACTCAGAAAGTGTGAATGTAGTACCTAGTGTTCTTTGTTCAAAATTCTGTACACATTACAGTTATCACCACGAAGAGGCTTCTCTTCCCTGCTGATGTAACATGCCTTATCAAGATAAGTGAATCAGCAAAAAATGAAACACGGGGAATGAGAACACACATGAATCATTGCGACATAACCAGAATAGACCTAGTGTCAATAAATGTGTTTATTGTAGTGTCAAGATAAAATGTTTTACAGCTTTTCCTTCTTTGCTGTATCCACAGTGACTGAAACTATCTAACGTGACACACATCTCTCATATGACTAAGTGGTTTGCTGCTATTTAGTTCTAAATTTGGATATAATATAATGAAATTCAAAACAAAGAATGCATCATATTCAACATTACATATTGGTTATAAAGAAAATTTTACAAATTGATAACCACATAAATTGGAAGAATCATATTGAGGAAATGATTCTGAAGTTAAGTGGAGCTTAGTATGCCGTTATGTTGATGGTCCATAGCAGTAACATGAACACTCTCAAATCAATTTACTACACACATTTTGATTCTCTTATAAAATATGGAATAATTGTTTGGGGTAACTCTTCCAACAGTGCGAAGATTTTCACTTTACAAAAGAAAATCGTCAGAATTATGGTTGGTGCCCAACCCAGAAACTCTTGTAGAAGTCTATTTAAACAATTAGAGATTATCACTGTTCTCTGCCAGTATATACGTGGTGCATTCAGGTTCTAAGGTCTCCTTTTTTTTGGGGGGGGGGGAATGGAAGCAAGTAGAAACGTGAAAGTTGTTGGAAAAGACGTGGCTGTTCTTTAGGTTGGGTGAGGCCAAATGGCAACACTGTCCTAACCGCTGAATGCTTGTGATGTCGTTGAGTGACAGTAGTGTTTTAGATATTGAAGATGGTGACGTTTACATTCGAAGAACAGCACGTGATTATCCGATTCCTCCACTTGCGTGGCATGAAACCCATCAAAATTCATCAATTGAGTGAGACATGCAATGATGGTGTTATGGACGTGAAAAATGTGCGTTCGTGGGTACGACAGCTCAAAGAAGGCTGAACGTCGTGTGAAAACAAACTGAAGGAGCCTAGGCCACACACTAGCCGATCTGAAGACATGATTGCACAAGTGGAACAAATGGTTATGGAAGACTGGCAGTTAACTGTGAAAGCGATAGCTGCCAATGCTGGCATATCCGTTGGATCTGTGGAAACCATCTTGCATGATGACCTGAAAATGCAGAAAGTTTCTGCGAGATGGGTTCCGTGAATGCTGACCGATGAAAACAAGGCTTCACGTGTCGCAACGTGTCAGGCAATGTTATCACGTGACAAAGGTATGAATAGTGCTTTCTTTTCATCAATTGTCACAATGGATGAGACATGGATGCCGATGTTCAATCCTGAAACCAAATGGCAATCGGCTCAATGGAAGCACAACGACTCACCGCCACCAAAGAAATTTCGGGTTACCGCCAGTGCTCAGAAAATGATGGTGGCCATGTTTTGGGACAGCGAAGGCGTGATACTCACTCATTGCGTTCTCAAGAGTACAACAGTGATAGGTGAGACTTATGAAGATGTGTTACGAACGAAGTTTCTTCCAGCATTGCGTGAAAAATGGCCCAAAAAGGCTGCAGCTGTGCTCTTTCATCACGACAACACTCCTCCTCATCAGGCGGCTTGTGTTCACCAGTTTTTCGATGACAACAACTTTGAAGTTGTTCCTCATGCTCCGTACATACCTGACCTCGCACCAAGTGATTTTTTACTTTTTCCAATACTGACAGACACTCTTCATGGTTGCACATTTTCAAGTCGCTCCGCTCTTGCAACAGCGATTTTCCAGTGGTCACAACAAACCCCTAAAGAAGCGTTTGCTGCGGCCATGCAATCGTGGCATCAGTGTTGTGAAAAATGTGTACATCTACAGGGTGATTACATTGAGAAATGACTGCATTTTCAGCTTCCTAGGATGAGGAATTTTTTTTTTAATAAAGTAGGAGACCTTAGAACTTGAATGCACCATGTACTTTCATTTATGAGCTTCATTAATCAATAATCAGGAAATTTTTCAAACAAATTCATCTATACACAATGCTATTACAAGGAAGAGGCATCACCTTCATAGACCAAATGCCAACCTATCTTGTTTTCAAAAAAGTACATTCTATGCTGGCACAAATATTTTCAACAGTTTACCACATAGTGTGACAATCCTCAAGAATGGCAAGGCACAATATAAAGCAGCCTTAAGAAAATACATACACACTCCTTTTACTCTGAAGATGGATTTTTTATGTGCAAAGATGATATATAATATAGTTTTTGTAAAATATTTGTCATATTTTATACTGTAAATTTGTATATTTGTGTATTCATGGCTTGTTCCACATCCTACTGTCTTTGACACACTTATAGATCCATGCAATATATGTATGTATGCATGCATGTATGTATGTATGTATGTATGTATGTATGTGTGTGTATGTATGTATGCATGTAAGAAGGAAGGGTTAAAGCCACAGCCAGAGAGAGACATGCAAAGTCTGATTTTAAAACAAGAATGAGACATGCCAAAATTCCATAAAGAAATCAGGTTCCAGCTCAATGAAACACTTGTAACTCATAAACTGAGTGTAATGACTGTATCCAGTGGTTCTCTGGGTCACCAAATGCCATTCCAATGGATTTCTTCTCTTGGCTCTTTCTGATGGATGAGGTGCATGTCACATTACTGCTGACAATGGTAGAAGGGCACGTGGCACAACCAAGAGGTTGCAGGAATGGCATGAGGCAGAACATGTCTTTCAAAATTTGCTTGAAAAAGATGGGGAAAATCATAACAGATCTCAGTCATGATAAGTGGGTCACCAGTCAAGATTCAAACCAAATACCTCCTAATTCTAAGCCAGATATATTACTCCTGAAGTAATCTACATAACGTTTAGAAACTACTGTATTCTGGAGTGTGATGCCATGTACAGTCTGGTGTATATTTTATTGTGTTTATGCTGTACAACAAAATATAATTTTTATTTAGTATAATGTGCAGAGTATAACAATTATAACTAAAATACAACTGATACACGTATATACATAGTGCGTCAGGAAAGTAATGACACTGAATGCGTGGCTCGACAACTAGCAATGCTGTAGCCACACCTCAGACACCAGCCGAGACATACATTCTTACTTGATGATCAGTGCAATTTTCAACTCGATAGCATTAACACGTCTGATTTGACAGCGAGTTGTGTAAGTGTGTGCAGTAGTGACGCGTTACGAAAATGGAGAAACGAAATCTCGAGCAGCGTTGCGCGATCAAATTTTGTGTCAAACTTATTGAAAACGCAACAGAAACTTACGAAAAATTAAAAAGGGCTTATGGAGAGCATGCTCTATCAAGGACACAGGTTTTTAGGTGGCACAAAGCATTTTTGGATGGCCGTGAGAGTGTGGAAGACAAACCTCGTTCTGGAAGACCTTGCACGTCAAAAACGGACAAAAATGTGACCAAAGTGAGGGATCTCGTGAGGTCTGATCGACGTTTGACAGTCAGAATGATCAGTAGTGTGTTGAATTTGAATCGCCAAACCATCCACAAAATTGTGACCTTAGAACTGGGCATGCAGAAAATTTGTGCCAAGCTGGTCCCAAAAATTCTCACCAATGAACAGAAGGAGAACCGAAGAAATGTGTGCCTGGACCTTCTTGAAAACATCGAAAATGACAAAACATTTTTCAAACATGTCATAACAGGTGATGAAACGTGGATTTTCGAATACGATCCTGACACCATACAACAAAGTTTGGGGTGGCACACATGCAACTCACTGCACCAAAAGAAAGCAAGAATGAGCGAATCAAAAATCAAAACCATGCTAATTTGTTTTTTCGACAGTCAAGGCATTGTTCACAAGGAATTCGTGCCTCAAGGACAAACATTTAATAAACAGTACTATCGTGAGGTCCTTGAACAACTCAGAAAAAGGGTTCATTCTGTCTGGCCAGAAAATGCGGACACTTGGATGCTGCATCACGACAATCCTCCCTGCCACACTTTCATCTCCGTGAACGAATTTTTGGCCAAAAAAGGTATTTCAGTGGTTCTGCAGCCACCATACTCGCCTGATCTGAGTCCGTGTGACTTCTTCCTTTTCCC
>Ga0209628_10004238_pt1 | contig 10311 bp, 10 predicted proteins | sample TergutCu122P4_FD_187285 | JGI IMG/M metagenome (GOLD analysis project Ga0209628, IMG submission 187285) | Cubitermes ugandensis P4 segment gut microbial communities from Kakamega Forest, Kenya - Cu122 P4 (SPAdes) (version 2) | ecosystem: Host-associated > Arthropoda: Insects > Digestive system... | reverse complement strand
GTCCGCGTCCGATGGACAAGGTAGTGGAAGAGTTGGCAACAATAGAAAATAACCGTCTGTTTGTAGTTGACAACTCACTGGCACAAGACAAAGAGTGGGAAATGCAACTTTTCAAAGAGATGATTCCGTTTAAGAAAAAATGGATTAGTCATACCATTGAAGATGACCCCAAAATCCTTGACCTTGCAGCACAAGCCGGCGCATGGTACGTGTATCAAGCCGTTTACGACACATCCGACTACATCAAAGAGCGCATAAAACGATACCACGACTACGGCATCGGAGTAGAAGGCACCATACTGCTGGGACTTGACAACCAAAACGAAGACGACATCAAACGTCTCATTGATTTCCTGCTCGAAATAGACTTGGATTTGGCTGAATTTACAGTGATGACGCCTTTCCCCCATACCAAAGGATACGACGACTTGAAGCGCGAAAACCGCATCTTCGACCACGACTGGAACCATTACAACGCAGGACAGGTTGTTTTTCATCCCAAACAAATGACTGCCGAAAAACTACAGGAGTTATACGAATACGCATGGACAACATTCTACGCAGACGAATCACAGGAATCGAAAATGATGCGACTGTTTGCAAAAGTGATGATGCGCGAAATGGAAGACGGAACCTATCGCCCACGAGACCGCCATTTAATAAATAAATCGTTTGGAAAAGAGGTAAGGAGAAAATTGTCATAAATTCCATATAACTATATTTCGACGGAATACCTGTTTTACTGTCAAATATTTGATGTATCTTTGCCGCACTTTTTATAAGAATACAAAAAAATGGATAAAAACTCCAATGACATCTTTAAAAACTATTTCGCAAGTCAAGACACTTTTACTGTGGCTGATATTTTCCGTTTTTACAACGAGCAAAATATGAAAATTGCTAAAACAACTGTAAACTGGCGCATACACAATTTTGTTCAATCCGGTGTTATCCAGCGAGTTGGACGTGGCATTTATCGTTTAGGCAAATCCAATATATTTCGTATTGATTTGTCCCCTAAAACAAAAACAACAGCAGATAAAATCAAAAAAGAATTTCCCTACACCGATTTTTGTGTATGGGAATTGGCTGTAGTCAACTTATTCAGTCATAATCTCATTAATTTTAATTTGTTTTTTGTTGATATAGAGCGTGATGCAGTTGATGCAGTTTATCACAAACTAAAAGAAAAACAGAAAAATATCATCAACATCCGAAAAACAATTGATGATATTTCCGAATGGGCAGGATGTATTTGTATTCGCCCTTTGGTATCTCATGCACCTTTACAGGCGCAAGAACAAATTCAAGTTGCAACATTAGAAAAAATTTTAGTTGATATAGCAACCGATAAGGAGTTTTTCCCATTTCAGGGAAATGAAATTTTAACCATATATGAAAACGCTTTTGAACAATACACAATAAACGAAAGTTCGATGTTTAGATATGCCGCAAGGAAAGAAAAAAGAGAGAATATAAAAGAACTTATCAATACTATAAAACAACAGAAACATAATTTTACTGTCAATAATTTGATGATATGATTGCCCAAAACAGCATAGCAATAGAATGGATTGAAAACATTGCAAAATCCAATAAAGCAGATAAAACTCTTGTCGAAAAAGTTATCCGTGCATTATTACTTTTGGAAGGATTGTCGGAATCGGGTTTAAAATATGTTTTTAAAGGCGGAACTGCATTGATGTTATTGTTTAACTCTGGAAAAAGATTATCAATAGACATTGATATTATCGTTCCGAAAAAAGAAACTGTTTTAACAGATATTTTGAAAAAAATTTTCACTGCAAAATATTTTACACGTTTTGAAAAACAAAACAGAATCACAGAAACAAATATCAACAAAGAACATTATAAAATATTTTTTATTTCCGCACTCAACAAACAGGAATCACATATTGTGTTAGATGTTTTAAAAGAAGAAATTCGCTATCAAAACCTTATGGAATTACCTGTTGAGACTACATTTATCAATCAAAAAGGAGAACCGACACGAGTACACTTACCCGATTTCAACAATATTTTAGGCGACAAATTAACTGCATTTGCTCCAAACACAACAGGCATACCATATCGAAAAGGCAATAAAGAGATGGGGATGGAAATTATAAAACAGTTGTATGATATTGGTTGTCTGTGTGATAAAATAGATAATCCTGTAATTGTATCAACCGTGTTTTCTTCTTTTGCGGAAGCAGAATTGGCATACCGAAAAAATGAAGGTAGCGCTGAAGATGTGTTAGATGACATTATAGAAACAGCGTTATCGGTTTGTTTAAGACAAAACTACGGGAAATCCGATTTTAATTTCCTTCAGAGAGGTATCATACAAGTGAAGCCGTTTATCTTTTCGGAAAAATTTCATCTTGAAAAAGCAATAACTCACGCTGCAAAAGCAGCATATATTGCATCAGTAATTAAGTTTGGAGTTAAACAATACAATCATTTTAATAAAGAATTGAATATGAAAGATTGGATTATAACAGAACCAATGAATACCAAACTAAATAAAATAAAGAAGACCGACCCCGAAGCGTTTTATTATTTGTATCAAATGTCTGAAATAAGAAAAAACAAAGAAAACAATTATTTATCAGAAAAGTAAAACCTCGAAAAAATATCCCATGAAAGTACCCGAAAAATATTACGACGAAATCTTTGAATTTAAAGGACAATGGGAAATCGCGTCTAAATGCGGTTTAAAAATTATCCGAAAAGGCGGGAAAACGTTTGTTATTGTTACCGAATTGTATCAAGACAACCCCGGCACTTCTGTAACAGCAGCAGGTTACAATTTGGTAAAGCAAATATGTGAAAAAAAAGATTTACCTTTGTCGCAAATTGTCTATTTGGAATGTACGCCAGATACCAACTCGGTACTGTCGTTTTATGATGAACAGTATTTTGAGGTAACATTTAGCGACACATCCCAAGCAAGGTATAGAAAATTATCGAAAGAAGAAATAGAAGAATGGCTAAATAATTAATAATTAGTTTTTTATTTTTATGAACAAAATTGGTTTATTGATTTGCTTTTTGATGGTTGTCGGTCTCTCTGTATCGGCACAAAAACTTTCCGGCGACATTACTCCGTTGAAAGGTCAAAAAGAAGTGAATGTAGTTCTTGATTTTTCGGGAACTTTGGTGAACGGAAAGGCTGAAGAGATTTACATCTCAAAGGAAACCAATGGGAAAACCGAAATAGAAAAAGAAAAATGGCTTTCGGAATGGAATGAAAACTTGCGAACCGAATCCTACAATTTTTTAATTTCCGGATTACAAAAAGGATTGGGTGAAAAAGTATTATGGATTGGTGAGCATAAAGATGCCGAATACACCATTGATGTCAAAGTAAGAAACATTACAACAGGACATTCAACAATCATATCCAAACCTTCTTCAATAAAAGCAGAGGTATTTATTATAAAAACAGGAGAACAAACTCCTATTGCAACTATAGAGTTTAAGAATTCTTGTAATGGAGTATCCGCTTCTTTTTCAAATTTTGTATATCGAATTGCATTTTCATTTGCTACACTTGGCTATGACATTGGAAGAATAATTAATAATAAAATGGAGAAGTAGAAAGAAATAATGAAGATAATTAGACTTACAATTTACTGTATGCTGTTTGCAGCCCTCACTGCCTCTGCCCAAAAGACCATCAAACTTTGGGACGGAGCGGAGATGAATTGCAAGCAAAAATGGAGCGAACTAACTGTTTTTATACCGGAAAAACCGGATACTTCGGGCATTTCCGTAATTATATGTCCGGGAGGAAGTTACTATTGGTTAGATATGAAAAGAGAAGGATTTTCTGTTGCAAAATATCTTAATCAACATGGCATAACGGCATTTGTTTTAAAATATCGAACAGCCCAACGCGGCAACCATCATCCTGCCATGATAGAAGATTTAGAGCGTGCCATGCAACTTGTAAAAGAAAACAGCACAGAATACGACATTCATCCCGAAAAAATCGGTGTAATGGGCTTTTCGGCAGGAGGACATTTAGCGGGAACATTGGCGATTTATTTTGATATGCCGTTGAAGCCTTATTTTGCCGCCATGATATACCCAGTTGTGTCTATGGAAGACAGCATTGTCCATAAAAAATCACGTCGTAATTTACTGGGGAAAAACTATTCGGACGAATTGAAACAGATAATGAGTTTGGAAAAAAATGTCCATGCCGATATGCCGCCGGTATTTCTGATGCATTGCACCGGCGACAAAACAGTAAATTTTCGTAATAGTGCAGTATTAAGTAAGGCATTGACGGAAAAAGAAATAAAACATAAATTCCTCCTGTTTGAGGAAACAAGACGTGGTGGACATGGTTTCGGCATCCAGCCTAACGGCAAAGCGACAGGGTGGATTGATGAGTTTTTGAAATGGTTAATTAGCAACGAATCACATAAATTAACACAAAATAAAATTAGTAAAAATCAGTCTAATTAGAGGCTAATCAATAATAACAATATGTATCCGAAGATAGAATACAGCAACAAAGAAGAAATCAAGCGCTTTCAAGAGACGAAATTGAAACATGCCTTGCAGTATTTGCAAAACAATTCGTCTTTTTACAGAAAGATGTTTTTGCAGAATAGCATTGACATTCGTAAAATAAGCAAATTAGAAGATTTACATTTGATTCCTTTTACCACTAAACACGATTTACAAAAGCACAACGAAGATTTTCTTTGCGTTCCCCGTGAAAATATCATTGACTACATTACTACTTCCGGTACACTTAGCGACCCTGTAACCTTTGCCATGACCGATGCCGACTTGGAACGTTTGGCATACAACGAACAGATTTCGTTTGAGTGTGCAGGCGCAAAAAAAGGCGATATATTTCAATTGATGACCACCATTGACAAGCGTTTTATGGCAGGGTTGGCATATTTTTTGGGTATTCGTAAATTAGGTGCAAGTATTATTCGTGTGGGTAACGGAATTGCTGAGTTACAATGGGATACAATTAACCGTATCAAACCCAATGCAGCAGTAGTAGTTCCGTCTTTTATCCTGAAACTCATTAAATATGCCGAAGACAACGGTATTGACTATAAAAAATCAAGCATCAAAAAACTTGTTTGCATTGGCGAAAACTTGAGAGAACAGAACTTCTCGTTAAATCTGCTCGGACAAAGTATCAAAGAGAAATGGGATGTTGAACTGTACTCAACTTACGCTTCAACCGAAATGGCAACTACCTTTACCGAATGTGAATACGGTTGCGGCGGACACCATCATCCCGAATTGATTATCTGCGAACTGATTGACGACAACGGAAATGTCGTACCCGAAGGCGAAGCAGGCGAACTGACTGTAACTACTTTGGGCGTTGAAGGTATGCCCTTACTGCGTTTCCGTACAGGCGACTTAGCACGTTTTCACTCTGAACCCTGCAAATGCGGACGCACTACCATGCGAATAAGTCCCATTATCGGAAGACTCAATCATCTGATAAAATACAAAGGCACAACACTTTATCCGCCATCCATTTTCGATGTCTTAGATAACGTCCATTACATTGAAAACTATCTCATTGAACTTTCCGACAACGAATGTGGAACCGATGATATACTCATTAAAATAGGATTGCGCGAGCATCTTGATTACGACGTAGTTAAAGATTTAAAAGACCGTTTCAGAGCGCGAATCCGTGTGGCTCCGGAGATAGAAGTCTATCCGGCAAACGAAATACAGAAATTGACCATGCCCGACATGAGCCGAAAGCCCATTAAAATTATTGATAAACGAAAAAAACAAACGATATGAACCCGAAATTCGACGATATCCGTCCTTACATTGACGCCGAAATACCGGCAGCAATGAAACGCATTGCAGAAAGCGAATATCTGCCCGCGATTGCCAAATTTATATTTCCCGACAAGGAACTAAACGAAGTGCAGAAAATATTGCGCAGTTATACCAACATCCGCGATTTTCAGATAGAAACAATGTATGCGTTTAACTATCAGGTGGTAAAACAAACTGCCGATAAGTTTACATACAGCGGAATGGAACGATTAGATCCTGCTAAAAATTACCTTTTTGTGTCGAACCACCGCGACATTGTAATGGACTCGGCATTACTGCAATATGCGCTCCATATTGAAGGTTTTCGTACTACTGAGATTACTTTTGGAAGCAACTTGATGAGTTCGCAGTTAGTTATTGACATCGGCAAGTCCAATAAGATGTTCAAAGTAGTCAGAAGTACAAATGCCCGTGAATTTTATGAAAATTCGCTGCATCTGTCGGAATACATCCGTTATGCAATCACCGAAAAAAGAGAATCCGTATGGATAGCGCAACGAAACGGACGTACAAAAGATGGAAACGATGCCACCGACCAGGGTATTATCAAAATGTTTTGTATGAGCAATAACCACGATTTGGTGAAATCAATAGAGGAACTCCATATCGTTCCGGTAGCGGTTTCCTATCAATGGGAGCCTTGCGATGTGTTTAAAGCGAAAGAGTTGTACCTGTCGCGAGGTGGCGCAAAGTATGTAAAACAAAAAGATGAAGATTTTATCAGCATCCTTACAGGCATTACCCAACAAAAAGGAAATATACATTTTAGTCTGTGTAAACCTCTCGAAAAAGAAGAATACAGCGAGTTTGCAAACGAGTTGCCCAATAAATTTTATAAAAATATTGCCAATTTGATTGACAATAGAATTTATAACAACTATAAACTATGGAATACCAACTATATAGCCCACGACCTCCTTTCAAAAACCAACAAATATGCAACACACTATACTCCAGCAGAAAAAGAGCAGTTTTTGAAACGATTTCATCAAGCACTCAATCAAATAGAAGGTGATAAAGAAATCATCGGCGCTGTCTATTTGGGCATTTATGCTAATCCGGTGAATACCAAAAAATGTATTAAAAAATTAATGTAAATAAAAATAATGTACCTTTGCAGGTATAAATCACGAAAAGGAAGAAATGAACACACAAATATTAGAAAATATTTGCACTCTAAAGCGCAAGTTATTACCCAACGACCGTATGTTTTTATTCGGTTCACAGGCAAGAGGCGACGCACGTCCGGATTCCGATTGGGATTTATTAGTGTTACTTGATAAAGAAAAGAAAGAATTTGAAGATGAAGACAATTACAGTTATCCTTTTACAGAATTAGGATGGAAACTTGGTGTGGCAATTAATTCAATTTTATATACCAATAAACAGTGGGAGCAAGGAAAAATTTTTCCTTTTTATAAAAATGTAACACACGATGGGATTGAAATTAAATAGTTGAAATTATGGGATTAAATGAAACCGAAAGATACGAGGTTGTAAAATATAGATTAGAGAAAGCGGAATTTATAACAAAAATAACTATGTTAATATTGATTTAAATTGTTTACGATGATATGAAAATTATATTAGCGCTCATCAAAAAGGAATTTCTTCAAATATTTCGCAATCCGATTCTTTGGAGGCTTATTATTTTTATTCCATTCGCTATGTTGATGATTTTCCCTTTTGCTGCCGACTTGGAGATAAAAAATGTCAATATCGCAGTTCTCGACGGCGACCATTCTTCTTTTTCCAACAAACTGATATTAAAACTGAATGGCTGCGGTTTTTTTACACTAAAAGAAGGCATTACCAACCGAAAAGAAGCCGAAACAAATCTGAAACACGACAATATTGACATCATCATCGAAATACCCCAATATTGCGAACGAGACATTCAAAACGGACTAAAACCCACTATTTCCATTACAGCCAACGCCATCAACGGCATGAAAGCAGGCGTAAGCGTTTCGTATATTACCAACCTGTTAGCGGATTATATGTCCGACATCCGAATTGTAAACAATTTACCCGAAAGACCATCATTCATAACACTTATGCCAACTTACTGGTTTAATAAGAAAATGAATTTTAGAAATATTTTTGTGCCCGGAATTTTAACCATTTTAGTTACCATGATAGGCAGCTTGCTCTCTACGCTCAACATTGTGAGAGAGAAAGAGTTAGGCACTATCGAACAACTCAACATTACCCCAATGATGAAACATCATTTTATCATTGGAAAAATGACCCCTTTTTGGATTATCGGAATGGCAGAATTTTGTATCGGACTGATGATTATGCGGTTTGGTTTCGGAATACACATTCAAGGCTCTATTCCATTATTACTGTCGCTCACAGGTATCTATTTGCTTGGCATGTTGGGATTAGGATTTCTTATTTCCATATTTTCACGAACACAGGCACAATCCATGATGGTACTTGTTTTCATTTTCATCACCTGTATCCTGCTTAGCGGCTTGTTTACATCCATTGACAGCATGCCCGAATGGGCAAAGGCAATCAATAAAATCAATCCCGTAGCCTATTTTATGGGTATTATCAAACTGATTATTTTAAAAGGAGGAACACTCTACAACGTCCGAATCGAACTGATTAGCCTTTCCCTTTTTGCGACGATTATCAACACCATCGTAGTAAAATTTTACAGACGGCAAATTGCGTAAAAATTGGCAACTTTCCTTTGAATATAAGCAGGAATCACGCCAATTAATAATCGGTGTCAACTAAAAAAACCATATTCCTATACCTGAAATAAAAAAAATCATGTACATTTGCCTGATTTTTTAAAATAAATATTTCAAATAACAAAATAACAATGAAACAATTATTATTAAACATTTTATGCACTTTTGCATATCTTTTTTTCTGTTCATTAAATATACAGGCGCAATCTGAATTGCACGGAACAGATGTAAATAAAACATTAAACAACCTCGAAATTACAAGAGCAGATTTTGTATGGGGCGATTCATTTGAATATACAGCAGGGACTTTGCTCACAGCAAATGGGTGGAACGCTCACAGCGGAGCAGGAACAAATCCGATTACTGTTTCTGCAGGATCGCTTTCCTATTTAAACTATGCTCCTTCAGGCGTTGGAAACAAAGTAACGATGACTACCACAGGCGAAGATGTAAACCACCCATTTCCAAGCAATATCAATTCCGGAACTGTTTATGCTGCTTTTATGATCAACCTGACATCAGCACAAACAACAGGAGACTATTTTGCTCATTTAATAGGACAATCAACCTCAACATTTTCAGGAAGAGTTTTTGCCAAATCAAGCGGAACAGGTTATCAATTAGGCATTTCAAAAGCAAGCACAAGCCCCGATTATGCAAGTCAAGTATTAACTTTCGGAACGACTTATTTAGTGGTGATGAAATATGTAATTGTTACCGGAACAACAAACGACCAGGTTCATTTGTTTATTAATCCGGTAGTAGGAGACCCCGAACCTGCCGTTCCGGCAATAAGCGCTCCCGATATTACAGGAACAGATCCGACATATATAGGAGGATTTGCTTTACGACAAGGAACAGCATCAAATGCTCCGGAATTGGCATTAGATGGCATAAGAGTAGCCACAACCTGGGACGAAGCGGTAAAATACCAAACAAGCAGTAGTACACCCACACTGACTGTTTCGACAATATCATTATCTTTCGGAAATGTAAATACAGGTACCACTTCAGCGGCACAGACCATCACCGTTTCAGGAACAGATTTAACAGGAACCATTAATTATATTAAAGGCGGCGCCGATGCAACAGCTTTTACCATTACCGAAACCTCGTGGAATCCCGTCACAGGTGGGACAATGAGTGTATCCTTCTCCCCAACCGAAGCACGCACATACAGTGCGAACATTGTATTTAGCAGTAACGGAGCCGAAAATAAAACCGTAACATTGAACGGAACAGGCATTACCGTTTCTGATTTTGTATGGGGCGATTCGTTTGAATATACAGCAGGGACTTTGCTCACAGCAAATGGGTGGAACGCTCACAGCGGAGCAGGAACAAATCCGATTACTGTTTCTGCAGGATCACTTTCCTATTTAAACTATGCTCCTTCAGGCGTTGGAAACAAAGTAACGATGACTACCACAGGCGAAGATGTAAATCACCCATTTCCAAGCAATATTAATTCCGGAACTGTTTATGCTGCTTTTATGATCAACCTGACATCAGCACAAACAACAGGAGACTATTTTGCTCATTTAATAGGACAATCAACCTCAACATTTTCAGGAAGAGTTTTTGCCAAATCAAGCGGAACAGGTTATCAATTAGGCATTTCAAAAGCAAGCACAAGCCCCGATTATGCAAGTCAAGTATTAACTTTCGGAACGACTTATTTAGTGGTGATGAAATATGTAATTGTTACCGGAACAACAAACGACCAGGTTCATTTGTTTATTAATCCGGTAGTAGG
>Ga0209628_10004237_pt1 | contig 10311 bp, 9 predicted proteins | sample TergutCu122P4_FD_187285 | JGI IMG/M metagenome (GOLD analysis project Ga0209628, IMG submission 187285) | Cubitermes ugandensis P4 segment gut microbial communities from Kakamega Forest, Kenya - Cu122 P4 (SPAdes) (version 2) | ecosystem: Host-associated > Arthropoda: Insects > Digestive system >... | reverse complement strand
CGGGAAAACATACGCTTAAAGTTGTAGCACAAAACCATGAGGGGGCACAAAGCGAAGCAGCAGTGAATATTACGGTTAATGAGCCTCCTATTATCGAAAGCCCTGATTTTGTAGATTTTACAGATGGACAATTACCATCAGGGTGGCAGACTAACGCATGGTATGTTGCACCCGTACTACCCAATTTTATGCTAAATTGTCCTTTTTCTCTCTTTACTCAAACTGATTTTGCTACGGTAACCACCCAAAAAACATGCAATTATGTTGAATTTTATTTACGAGGATACGGATTAATAGATTTTTATGTAGATGGGGTTTTGGTGGAACAGATATATAAGGGTAATGAAGTGTGGTATGAAGGATTGGGTTGGGAAAAGTTTGGATATGAGTTTCCTGATGGTTTTCATAATTATAAATGGCAATTCCATTCCAGAGCCACACATCCTTCCTCAGTGAATTTAACTGCCATCAGTTTTAAAAAGTTTTAACCTTATTTTTACCTCAAAAACAGCAAAACACCTTAGTAGCAACGGATTACGCTACGAAAAATCAACCTAATTACTTTGTTAATAATTGCGGTTCATACCTCCTAAAGAATATTTTTATTAAATCAGGAAATTTTGTTTATTTGCAAGTCGAAAAAAATTGCTTTATGAAACACTGCAACATCGTAAATCAATCCAACAATCCCCTACCCTTTTACAGCACCGAGCAATCGGCGGGGATGGATTTGTGTGCATATCTTATTGAACCTGTTATTATAAAACCGATGGAACGCGCATTAATTCCCACCGGATTATTTATTGAAGTACCTGATGGGTATGAAGCGCAAGTGCGCCCCAGAAGCGGGTTGGCTATTCAAAATGGCATTACCGTTCTTAATTCTCCGGGCACCATAGATGCCGATTATCGCGGTGAAGTGAAAGTGATTCTCATTAATCTCAGTAATGAGCCATTTGCCATTCAAAATGGAGACCGTATTGCGCAAATGGTAATTGCAAAATATGAAAAAATAATGTTGAATCAAGTAGAACAACTATCTACTACCGAGCGGGGCAGCGGCGGTTTTGGTAGTAGTGGAGTCTAAAATCATGACTACCTCTTTCTTGGCAGCGCCACACCAAACGCCCAGACATTTTTCGCCCTTATTACATGAAATATTGGAGATAATAGGCGCAGGCGACATGAAGGGGTTTTGTCCGAAAGTAATCTCTCCGTTGGCACTATTCCAAAAACGAAAGGCAGATTCATCCAACCGTGCATATTTCAAATGCACTATATCTCCAACCCTGAAATTGCTCCTCAAATAGCGACGAAGCTCTTGCTCGTCCATTTCCGGCATGAAAACCGTAGAAGGTGCACCCCTAATAATTTCATAATTAAAAGTTTGTCCTTTAAAAGGAGAATTATCAAAAGCAGCAGGAATGGTGGTTATCCATAGCCTGTCTTGAAACTGCGGACATTCTATTTTTACTTTAAATTGATAATACTGAGCGTCTTGCCCATTGTCTGTCATTATTATACGCAAATTGGCTACCGAGTCTATTTCCGTATGCCCAAAACGTGGTACAAAAAAAACGCTATCCAAATCGAAAGTATTGAGAATAGATGTTTCCGAAGTAAACACCTTGCCATCCCACTCAATTCGCAGAGAGTATGAAGTGTTAAGTTCTCCTTTAAAAGCAAATGAAGTATAGGCCAAAAAGAGAGGAGCCTGATATGAAGGCATCAGGAAGAGTTCGTGTGTTTCTCCTTTGCTTGAAGAAACAAAAACTTTAGCATTTGTAATCACAATAGAATCAAGCAGATAATCTAATGTCATGGTTGAAAAATAGGGCGCACTTCTATACAGGGAAACCATTGGATACTCGCCATTTTCGATATATCCCTCCACCACCATTTTATTGTAATAGGTGGGTACTTTTACCTCTATTTCTGTTTGGCAAGAAAAAAATAATAAAACCGGAAATATAAGAAGATAAATATTTTTCATTTTTTTGATTAATCCATAACCATTTTTTTTGAAAGTGCAAATAAACATGAATTTTTAAAAAAAATAAAAATCCACAAAACTTTTTCTGAAGTTTATGATTTACCTATCGCACCTTGATTCATTTTTTATATTTTTGCGTTTTAAAACGAATTTTTAAATCAATTAATTTATAATTTATGAATGCAATCAAAAAAATACCCCTTTTTTTATCCTTTTTTTTATTATTTAGTTGCGATGAGTTTACTGTAACCGATGCTGATATAGCAGCCGGATTAAAATCTGCTTTAGAATTTGGCTCAAAATATGCCTTGAAGACATTAGGCAGTGAAGATGGTTTTTATTTAGATATGGCTGTGAAAATAGGGCTGCCTCAAGATGCAGCAAATTTAGTGAAAGCAGCCAAAAACACTTTTTTAAGCGGAGTGATTAAAAATCTTGAAGAAGAACTTATTCTAACCCTTAACCGCGCCGCTGAAGCATCAATAGAGGGTGTAATCCCCATTGTAATTAATGCTATTTCAAATATAACAATTCAAGATGCAAAATCTATTCTTTTTTCATCTTCTGATATTGCCGCAACCAACTATTTGCATCAAAATACTTACGACACCCTGACTAAAGTTTGCGGCGCAGTTATTGAAGAAGCACTGACCAGAAATATTGTGGGTAACTCTGCACTTGATGTGTGGAAGCAGCTGACAGGTTATTATAATGCTGTTGTTGTTTTGATACCCTCTTTAGACCCCATTGAAACAAACTTAGCACTTTATACTACCCAAAAGGCTTTGGATGGTGTTTTTCTAAAAATTGGAATAGAAGAAAAAAATATAAGAACCAATGTCACCGCACGTAAAACAGATTTATTGAGAAAGGTTTTTGGACAGTTGGATTAACTGGTACGCTTCTTTTTTTTAAAAAATATTCTCAAAATAAATAATTTTGCCGCCATCTTTACGTTGTTGAAAATGCAAAAAAGATTTTAGTATTATGGCTCATAAACGATTTACTTTTTTCATCTTGTTTTTAGGACTTTGCGCAATGGCAAACGCGCAAGAGTATTCCGCAAAAGCAAAATTAGATTCTGCCCACATTCTCATTGGAGACCATTTGAATGTGCATTTAGAAGTTACCGCCCCCAAAGGAAAACCTGTGTTTATTCCACAACTCAACGAAAAAATATTGCAGGAAGCGGAAGCCCCTTTCGACTGGATTGCCAACTCAGGATTTGATACCATTGTTCATCATGATTTTTATGTTTTAAAACAAACGATAACTATAACCGCTTTTGATTCGGGAAGATATGCCTTTCCGGCAATTCCTATTTTTGATGCAGATTCACAAATGGTGGCACAAACCAATTCACTGGTTTTTGAGGTATCTACGGTGGCCGTTGATACTACCGCCGCCATTAAAGATATCAAGGATATTGCAAAAGTTTACTTTACTTTTCATGAATTGTGGCTGTATGTTAAAAAATATTCCCTCTTTATGCTGGTGGGTTTGTTAGTGGTTGGACTAATTGTTTACTTGGTTTGGCGATATATTAAAAAGAAACAAGCACAAAAACCACTGCCGATGGTTAAACCCAAACCTAAAATAAAACCGCATATCACCGCTTTAAAAGAGTTGGAAAAACTGCGACAGAAGAAATTGTGGGAACAGGGAAAAACCAAAGATTTTTACACTGAACTTACTGATATTGTTAGAATTTACATTGACGGTCAGTGGGATATTGGCGCTATGGAGATGGTAACTACCGAAATTATGGAGGCGCTGAAAAACAGGGAAATTCATAATGAAGTGATGAAAAGGCTCGAACAGGCGTTTTCTATTGCCGATTTGGTAAAGTTTGCCAAATACTCTCCTCTCCCCACCGACCATGACCTCTCTTTCAAAAACTGCAAAGAGTTTGTGGAACGCACAGCAGATGTAGTGATTAGTGATTAGTGATTAGTTGATGATTATTCCCCTTCAATAAATTGAAGGGGTGGACGGCGAAGCCGGACGGGGTAGTTAAATATATAAAATAAACAAAATGAATATAACCACTTTTTTTCAGGGCATTGAATTTGCAAACCCATACTATTTTTTGCTGCTGTTGTTGATTATTCCGGTGGTGGCGTGGCGCTATTTCTTTCGTAATAAAATGCAAGCCTCCTTTACCGTGCCTACTACAGAGGTTTTTAAAAAAATTGGTAAAACATGGAGGGTGCGTTTGTGTTGGATTCCTATCTGTTTGTTATTGCTGGCATTTATCTCTTTTGTGGTAGCATTAGCCAGACCCCAAACTTCATTCCGTATCAGCGATGTTGAAGTGGAAGGGGTGGATATTGTGCTTGCGTTAGATATTTCCGGCTCTATGAAAGCGATGGATTTTCGCCCTAACCGCTTGGAAGCCTGTAAAAAAGTTGCCGAAGAGTTTATCTTGGGAAGACCCACCGACAGAATCGGGTTGGTAGTATATGCCGGAGAAGCCTACACACAGTGCCCCGTTACCAGCGACCATAACACGCTGCTTGGGTTGCTCAAAAAAGTAAAATTTGATATTATTGAAGACGGCACCGCTATCGGAGACGGGTTGGGAACAGCCATCAACCGCTTGCGTGAAAGTGAAGCCAAAAGCAAAATCATCATCTTGCTCTCCGACGGGGTTAATAACAGAGGCTATATTGACCCATATTCAGCCGCAGAGATTGCCAAAAATTTGAACATTAAAGTTTACACCATTGGCGCGGGAACCAACGGGCAAGCCCCCTACCCTACCCCTTTCGGTACAGTAATGATGAATACTGAAATTGACGAGCGTTTGTTGCAAAGTATTGCCCATGAAACCGGTGGCAAGTATTTTCGTGCCACTAATAACGATAAATTAAAGGCGGTTTACGAAGAGATTGACAAAATGGAAAAAACTATCCTCAATGAAACTATTTTTGAAAATAAAGCCGATGCTTTTTTTCCATTTCTGCTCATTGGCGTTCTTCTGCTAATTTGCCATATATTGTTGAAATACACGGTGTTTAAAATAAACCCGTAGTAATGTCTATCACTTGTAGTGTTGGTGAACTTACAGCCGGAAAATTGAAAAAAAATGTTACATCATAAACTTTCTTATATTTTTGCAGTCTTTAAACGCAAAAATTAATCTCTAACAATAAAAATTACATTAATTATGAAAAAGTTACTATTTAGTTTCGTAATGTTCTTTTGCGCTTTATCTCTTTTTGCGCAACCAGCCATTCAGTTTGAAAATACAACAATTGATTTTGGAAATATAAAAGAGGAAGGTGGAAAAGTTACCGGAAAATTTGTGTTTACAAACACTGGAAATCAAGACCTTTTGCTTACCGGCGTAAAACCCGGATGCGGTTGTACGGCTGCCGATTATACTAAAACACCGATAGCACCGGGGCAAAAAGGTTATATTGACGCCACCTACAATCCTTTCAATCGTCCGGGAAGTTTTAATAAAAATATTAGAGTAACCACTAATGAACAAAAGTTTGTGGATGACCCCAACACCGCTCCATATCTTATTTATATTAAAGGAACGGTGGAAAAAAGAGAACCCACTAAATATGAAATTGCCGGCTACAAAACAGGCAACGGTGATGTTAGAATAAAAGAGAATAATATTAAATTAGAAGTACTTAATAGCGAATCTAAATCTTTTTCTATTCAAGTGATGAATTTTTCTTCGGAAGAATCTACTTTTGAACCTCTTAATTTGCCAAATTATATCATTATGGAAGAAAAAAAATCTGTAAAACCCGGCGAAGAAACAGAAATCAATTTCCGGTATGATGCAGTAAAAAAAGGGGAAGTGGGAAATTCCAGAGATATTATTTCCATTCAAACACAAGATGTAACCGAACCTAAAATTACCCTTTTTATTGAGGTTACTATTAAAGAAGATTTTTCTAAATTAACGCCAAAACAATTGCAAGATGCCCCTAAAGCCGTTTTAGAAACCTTGAATTTGGATTTTGGAAAAGTGGAGAAAAATTCAAGCCCTACCTTACAAGTTAAACTTACTAACAAAGGGCAAAATCCTTTATTTATACGACAATTAAAACCTTCTAATTCAGTTTTTTCTGTTACCAACGATAAAAATGAGATAAAAAAAGGTGATGCAGCTACTATTACAGTTACCTTAAACTCAAGAACCAGAAAAGGAGTTCAAAATGCTACCATTGAAATAATTACAAACGACCCTGCCAACTCCCAACTAAACCTTAACTGCACCGGAGAGATTCTACAATAATTGCCAATCGGCTAACTTCATATCATCTGCCTCTAAAATAGCGAGGTAGTTCAAATAGCGTGAGGAGGGTATTTTACCCTCCTCTACTGCTTTTTTTACTGCGCAATTGGGCTCATTTACGTGGCAACAATTATTAAAACGACATTGGTTATTATAGTCGCGAATTTCGGGAAAATAATCTCTAATTTCCTCTTTGGAATACTGAATAAGCCCAAACTCTTTGATGCCGGGAGTATCAATAATAAACCCGCCTTGCGAAAGTGAAAACATTTGCGCAAAAGTAGTAGTGTGTTTTCCTTTGCTGTGAAACTGTGAAATCTCTCCAATTTTCAGATTCAGAGCAACATCAATAGCATTAATAATCGCTGATTTGCCAACGCCGGAGTGCCCGCTAAAAAGGGAAACTCTATCTGTCATCATCTCTTTTATGCAATCTAATCCCTCGTTTTTTAACACAGATGTTTGGATAACATCATATCCCACAGATTGATACAGTTGTGATAACTCATCAATTTTGTTTATCTCTTTCGTTGAATATATATCCATTTTGTTAAAAACAATACACACTGGAATACGAAACCCCTCACAAGCCACTAAAAACCTGTCAATAAACCCTAGTGAAGTGCGCGGTTCCTTTAAAGTAACCACCAAAAAAGACCGGTCAATATTGGCGGCAATTAAATGATTGATTTTCGACAGTTTTGTTGATTTTCTGTCAATATAATTTTTTCGTTTTTCAATATGGGTAATAAAACCGGTATTATCTTTTTCTAAATCAAATATTACATGGTCGCCAACCACAGCGGGATTGGTGTTTTTATTTCCGTCAATTCTGAATTTACCTCTCAATCGGCACGGCACCGTTTCGCCCGTTTCTGTGCGTACATCATACCACAATCCTGTTGATTTTGTAATTATGCCTTTCATATTTTTGTTATTGTTTATTATGCAAATAACGAATAAAAAGTAATATTATTCACAACTCTTTTTATTTTTGCCGCCATAAATATTAAAATCATGTATGTAAATCACGTTTATTCTCGGGAGTTTCACATTTGTGGTTATGATGTTGACCACAATTGCCAAATTTCAATTTCTAAATTGCTTAGTATGATGCACGAAACGGCTTGGTCTCATGTTAATTATTTAAAAAAAGGATGGAAAGAGTTGCAGGCTGAAGGACTATTTTGGGCGTTAGCAAAATTACACTTAAAAATTCACAAATTACCAAATTGGAACGATAAAATTCGTATTGAAACTTGGGCTAAAGAGCGCGAATCAATCATGTTTCTTAGAGATTATGAGGTGTTTAGCGATACAGGAGAACTGCTTTGTAGCGCCATTTCCGAATGGATGTTAGTAGATTATCGTATTAATAAAATTGTACGTTTGGAAAGATTGAATACACATTTGGATTATCCAAAAGATAGAGTAGCATTTGGTGGACGTGTACCACGATTGCCCCGCCTGAATTTTCCCGAAAATCCTACTTTTTTTACCGTTGTTTTATCAGACTTAGATATGAATCAACATGTTAATAACGCCAGTTACGTGCGTTGGGTGATAGAGCAATTTTCATACGATTTTTATAATCAACATCATGTAAAAGAAGTGGTGGTTAGTTATACAAACCAATTAAAATCGGGGGATAAATATTGTATAAATGTGCAAGAAACTGATTTTCAAAATTATAATGCAACTATTTATAACGAGGAACAAAAAGAAGTTTGTAAGATATTGTTAGTTTTAGATTTATAATGACTTATTCAGAAATTCTAACCCATATTTTCAATTCTTTCCCGATGTATCATCGCATTGGAAGTGCGGCATACAAAGAAGGATTGGAAAACATTGAACAACTTGCCGCCATGGCAGGAAATCCCGAAAAAAAACTTAAAACCATTCACATTGCCGGTACAAATGGAAAAGGCAGCGTAGCTCATTTGTTATCCTCTTTTTTTCAGGAACTTGGCATGAAAACGGGTTTGTTTACCTCACCGCACCTGATTGATTTTAGAGAACGGATAAAAATAAACGGAGCAATGATTTCTGAGCAAAAAGTAATCGGTTTTTTTGAAAAGTATCATGAAGTAATTACTAAAATTTCGCCCTCTTTTTTTGAAATGACGACCATCTTAGCGTTTGACTATTTTGCTAACGAAAAAGTTGATATTGCTATTATTGAAGTGGGGTTGGGTGGCAGGTTAGATGCTACCAACATCCTCTCCCCTATCCTATCGGTAATTACCAACATCTCTTTAGACCACACACAATTGCTGGGAAAATCTCTTCCAGAAATTGCCTATGAAAAAGCCGGCATTATCAAAGAAAAAGCACCGGTTGTTATCGGAGAATATCACCCCGAAACTTTTCCGGTTTTTGTTAGTATGGCCAAACAAAAAAAAGCACCACTCTTCTTAGCGGATGAATACACCGGCGATTTGCAGTTTGGAGGTGTTTACCAAAAAAAAAATATGGGAACGTTTTTAAAGTGCTTGGATGTGCTGCAGAAAGGAGAAAGGAGAAAGGGGAAAGGAAAAGAATCTTACGGTCTTACGGTCTTACGGTCTTACGGTCTTCTACATTCCGCCATTCATAACCTCCACAAAAACACCGGCTTTATGGGCAGGTGGCAAGTAGTTTCCGAAAAACCGCTTACCATTTGCGATGTAGCACACAATGCAGCAGGAATTGAGTTGGCAATGAAACAATTACAAGCACTACCTCATAATGTTCTGCATATCATTCTTGGTTTTGTAAATGATAAAGAGTTGGATGAAATCGTAGCTTTATTGCCCAAAAATGCTCAATATTATGCTTGTCAGGCGCACATAGAACGCGCCCTGCCCGCTTATGAATTGTATGAAAAACTATCTTCTTATGAACTTAACTGCATAATTGTCCCTAATGTTCTTGCCGCCTGTACTCAAGCAAAAAACAATGCTAAAGAAAACGATATCATTTTCATTGGAGGCAGTTTTTTTGTAGTGGGAGAATTTTTGCAACAAGTTAATCTAAACTTTCGTCAATAATCTGCCGCAAAACCTCAATCACTTTTTTCTCCGGAAATTGCTCGGAAACAATATTAATAATCTCTTTATGAGAAAGATGTTTGTTGTTCATAATCTCCTTTTCTATCGCTTCCTTTTCTTTGCGCTTAATTTGAAGCGAATTTGTTTGGCGGCATACATCGCAGTTTCCACATATTGCGCTTTTTGTTTCTCCAAAATAGGATAACAACAGTTGACTTCTGCATTTTTCTTTGTTTTCAACGAAAAACAAAACAGAATCCAATCTTTTTTTGGCTACCTCTTTGCGCTTTTTATAAATCTCATCTTTAAAGTAAAGATAGTTTTCCGGCACTCTGTTTTGTAAAAAAAGAATGTGCGGCTTAGCACTTCGTTTTGAATACTGTACAATATTTTTTTTCGATAAATCTGTTAGTAAATCCTCTACTTCCTCCACTTTCATTTCGGCACGTCGGGCAATCTCTTCTTCATTTATTTTAATATAGTTGGAAAAGAGTCCTCCGTAAGAACGGAGCAAAAGTTTTGTAAATTCTTGTTTATCATTATTATAATGATAGAAACTTCGCAATGCTTCTTCATCGGCAATAAAATGTAATGTGGATTGTTTTTTTACTTCTTCAGAAAGCATTAACACGCCTGTTTTTTCTAAAAACGACAAGGCGTTAATTAATTCTACCGGTTTTAATTTTATTTTTTTACATAATTCATCGGCATCAAACGGCACCACTTTATTTTCGCCGTACCCTACAGGAATTTGATAGTGCTCGCATAATGTTTTATAAACATTCTTTATCACATCAATAGGCGGAAAAGCGAGTTGAAAGTTGGTTTTCAATTCTTTAATATCATTATTATCATACAGCATTACGGCAATGGAGGGTTTCAGGTCGCGCCCTCCTCTTCCTGCTTCCTGAAAATAGGCCTCCAAGGTATCGGGAATATCCAAATGAACTACCCAGCGCACGTCGGGTTTGTCAATCCCCATTCCAAAAGCATTGGTAGAAACAATCACTTTCGTTTTATCGTTC
>Ga0209628_10004235_pt1 | contig 10314 bp, 11 predicted proteins | sample TergutCu122P4_FD_187285 | JGI IMG/M metagenome (GOLD analysis project Ga0209628, IMG submission 187285) | Cubitermes ugandensis P4 segment gut microbial communities from Kakamega Forest, Kenya - Cu122 P4 (SPAdes) (version 2) | ecosystem: Host-associated > Arthropoda: Insects > Digestive system... | reverse complement strand
TTCCCCGTAAGTAATGACTGCCAGGATACGCATTTTCGGGTATTTTTCCGACATTTCTCTGCAAAAATTCTCCCATTTACTGCCGAGTAAATCCAATCCAAGCAGCAGGACGCGCGGTTGTTTTTTTTAGCCAATGTGTTGCGGCAATCGGTCACTGAATAGAACCTGTTTGTCACATTGATATCCGTCGATTTTTCGATAGCAGTACAAATATCATCGTTCAATTTCTTGCTTTTAATAGCTACGTTTACTGTTATCATACTTATCAATTTTTGTGCAAAAGTAGGGGCTTTTTCGCGAATGAAACACCCTATTAAGAGTAAAAAATTATTCTGTATTAAGCCTGTTATTGCTTAGTAACTCCTTAATACCTCCAATTGAGCTTAGAATACCTGTCGCTTCATAGGGGAGGTAGATTACCTTATTGTCTTGTCCACTAACCATTTCTTTAAAGGTGTCTACATACCGGATAGCGACTAAATAATTGACGGTGTCAGGTATGGTATCCTTAACGGCTGTTGAGATGACTTCGACTGCTGCTGCTTCAGCTTGCGCCACTTTGAGCCGGGCTTGTGCCTGTCCTTCCGCTTTTAATATCTGCGCCTGTTTTTCTCCCTCAGCCTGGTTGATTTCCGCCACTTTGCGTCCTTCGGCTTCTAAGATAAGTTTGGCCTTAGTGCCTTCGGCTTCCAAAATTTTTTGTCGTCTGTCGCGTTCGGCCCGCATCTGTTTTTCCATCGCGTCGCGAATATCGCGTGGCGGATTAATGTCTTGCAATTCAACACGATTGACTTTTACTCCCCACTTATGACATGCGTCATCTAACACAGCCCTCAGTTTGGAGTTGATGGTATCGCGAGAAGTCAGCGTTTGGTCTAAATCCATTTCGCCAATCACATTGCGTAATGTCGTTTGCGTTAGTTTCTCAATCGCATCCGGAAGATTTGCAATCTCATAAATAGCTTTGACAGGATTTACAACCTGGAAATAGAGAAGCGCATTGATTTCGGTTATCACATTATCTTTTGTAATAACGTTCTGTCGGGGGAAATCGTACACAGTCTCCCGTAAGTCAATTTTCACAACCTTCTTCGATACGACAACAACTTCCCGTCGTTCAACGCCATCCATTTCGTGGGTTCTGACAGGTCTCTCTTTGACAAATCGCCAGTCGATGGATCTTGGCTTATCAATGATTGGTAAAATAATGTTTATACCCGAAGAAAGTGTTCTACTGTATTTTCCCAATCTTTCGATGACCATGGTTTCCGACTGCTGAACAATTTGGAAACCATTTATTACCCAAATAATTATAAATAAAGCAAGTACGCCTAAAAGGATGATAATTCCCATGATTTTAATATTTTAATTGTTAAACTTAAGTTCTGTTACCGTAACGGTTTGACTATTAACAGCGTTGAATCCACTCGTTGTACCTCAACTTTTTCTCCAACAGGCACAATTTCGTCCTGCTCAGTTTCAGCTTTCCAATCGTCGCCTTCCACCATGATTCGTCCTTCGTTTTTAGCCTTGTCAATCGTTTCAGTCACTCTGCCCACTTTCCCGATTAAGGCTTCGCTATTGGTCTTTATGTTACCACTTTTCCGGTGAAAATACTTCAACATAAAAGGGCGTATGCCAAAAAACGCAATAATCATTCCTAAAGAAAAAGCGATGAGCTGAATTTTCAGGTCGCAGTCAAAAGCTGAGACCAAACCTGCGGAAGCACAACCGACAGCAATACAAGCGGGTACAAACGTCGGGATAAATATCTCGACCATAAAAAGAATCAACGCAGCGATGATCCAAAGATGCCAAATTTCCATGTTCTGTTATTTTTAATAAATATTTTTTCCGTTTTGGGCACAAAAATAGACATTTTTTCGACAACTCAATAATAATCCCTATAAACGGGTTCAGTTTTTATTGCACATCAAAGTCTGTAAACCTTTGTATCTTATATTTTTTTCGCCGGCTCCCTGAACAGTCAGTAACATATCTTTTGGCGCTTTTTGAATTTAGGGCAGTTCATAGTTAATGGGTAACATATCACCTGCCCGATTAGCGCCAAACTGTCCGGTAAAAGCTATTTTGTCAATCTGGTCAATATTACCGTAACGGTCGACAAAAAATGAATCCGTAGAAAAATAAATATCCGATCGGGTGCGTTTTCGGTATAACACACTGACTTCTCCCGTCAGTTTTGGGTCGTTATGCCAGTTTATTTTCTTACTATCCATCGTATTGTGATTGACAATTCCGCTAATTCCCTGATTAGCATTGAAGGAACCGCTTATCTGCTGTCTTTGCATGGATGAATCCTGTTTGTCAATAGGGATAAAACCTCCCGACCTCGCTAATTGAATAACTGAATCTCGCTTGTCGTCACTAATCTTAGAAAAGGCGCCATCTCTGAATAAATATATTGGCTTTTGTTTCATGGAATCTTGCCTTGCAATTGAGCTATCAGGAACAATAGCGAGTTCTTCTTGATTAGGCAATGTCCCCGGCGGAAAAATCCGGACAGTTTCATTGTTCATTTCCGGACGCGGGAGGATGCGGATTAATTTTTGCGATAAAGTATCTTTTATGGCAAAAATATTCCTGCTATCCGCTGGGAACGATTTTTCAAAAATCATAAAACTATTGTCCTTCAAGGTGTTGTTAGATAGACTTTTAAAAAAATAGTTCGATGATGTGGCATAGACATTGTCTCTACGCCGCTGTATTTGCCTGTTGTCGGGCGCAAGGTCTTCGAAAAACGATACAACAGCGAAAAATGTACGATATATGGCATCATTATCTAAAGTGTAAACACCTGTACCATATCTGCCGTATTGCATCCAGACTTCAACAAAAACGAAATGAATTTTATACTGTAAATAATTATTAACTACTATAACAGGATTTTCAGATGAAGCCACAAGTTTTCGGTTTTGGGGGTCTATGTCTAACTGTATATCCTCTTCGTTCAAGATAGTACACGACTTAGCGGCCTTTGACAAGCCAATAAACTGTTCGCGGAACGCTTTCATTTTCTGCGCTCTGGTAAAACGACTTGTCGTTACCGTGACCTCTGATATTGTTTTAGTCCGTTCTTCTAAGAATAGGGTGTCGGGAAGCGCCTCGAAGGGATTGTTTACCAGGATGGTATAATACGATAGATGCCGACATACCAATTTAGTATTCATCACCGACCTGGCATTTAATTGGAATCTTCCTGCCTTGTCGGTTGCGGTATTGATAGACGTCCCATCGAAATATACGGTAACATTGGGAATGGGTTGTCTTGTTGCTTGGTCGCAAACTATTCCAGTGAGTACCTGTGCGTCGGCAAACGAAACCCATAAAAAAACGAAAAGAGTTATCTGGAATGCTTTATTTTTCATACGTTTATTGTTTTAACAACTTAATACTCGAACTTTTGTAGAGCTATCTAGCAACCGTTAAAATGTTTTTACTTCCATAACCGGCTATCATTTGACTGCTATCACTTCGACCTCTATCTTGGCGCCTGCAACGGGCAGCGCGCTTACTTCAATGCAGGTTCGGGCAGGGTACGGGGCGCGAAATAAGCGCATATAGGCTTCATTCATTGCTGCATAGTCACCCATATTGGTCAGATAGACGGTTGCTTTTACGACGTCACCGATGCTGCATCCCGCTTCCTTTAATACGGCAGAGATGTTTTTGACTGTCTGTTCTAACTGGGTTACTACATCGTTGCCGGCAAGCCTTCCGGTGGCTGCATCTACCCCCAGTGTGCCTGATAGAAACACAAAACCATTCGCTTCAATCCCCTGGCTAAAAGGCGCTCTGTCGGAGGCGGTAGAGGTTTTAATCTGTTTCTTAGCGTTTGGGCGCTCTGGCGAAGTCCCGCTCGTGCAGTTGTTCAAAACAAACGGGATAATAACGACTATCAAAAAAAACGTTTTTTTCATATTAAAATATTTTAAAAATTGCTGCAAAAGTAGAAAAAAACGGCGAATTTTCAAAAAAAACCAATTCAGGTAGAATACAAGCGCTCAGCCCGATGCAGTTGCGACCAAATAGGATGGGACGAATATTATTTGCAGATTATTCTAATTTCGGCAAGTTTACGAGGCTGATTATGCAATATTGACTAAAAAAACAAAATAGCAGAATTGGTATCGGAAATAAGCACATTGCGCAAACAACCTAAAACTATTGGGTTATTATCCGCAAATATTATATTTGAATTATGTCTACCTTTGTGCCGTGTTTAAAAATTAGAGAGATTTATTAAATGAAGATTGAGAAGCATTCAACAATAGCAACCTTCATTTTGGCAATAGCCTTGCTATGTGCTTTACTCTTCGTTTTATATTTCATCAAAAAGGATTCGGCTGACAGACGTTTTTTGATTTGGCAATGTACCGCAGCTATGGTAGCCGACAAGCCCATTTTTGGTCATGGGCATGGAGTATTCCTTTACAACCATGCCGCCGAACTGCATAAGGCAAAGGTTTTTAAAAAGAGTATAACGGTTTTTGAACAGTGTATACGCTACCACAACGACATGGATGTACAAATGTTCCTTGCAGCCGGTTACAAAGCGCTGGGAAAATTTGCAGAGGCTGAGCAGCATTTGAAAATAGCAGCCGCTATGTGTCCGGCACGATTTATGCCGCTATATGAATTAGCAAAACACATGTTTGGACTCAAGTCCAGTTATCTGTGACTTTATTTATGTACCAACATATCTTTTGAAAAGAAAAGTCCAGAAAGGTCTTCCATCACATTTTCGAGATGGTATCCGAGTAACAGCAGTGCCAGTTAACATAAGATTAGCTGTTAAAGAAGAATCTCTTAATCAAAAAACTGAAGTGAAAAACTCGAAATCTACTTCAGAATAGTTTTGAAGAAATACTTTTTATAACTGCCGTTTGCTACTGAGTTTTTACTTTTTGTAAAGTTACGGGAAGAAACTACCCGCAACTTTACAAACTCAGTTAAATAGGCATCCATTACAACTATTAACTATTTACCCGACCGTTATCGTTTTGAATACTGCAGGCGTTATCGTTTTTCGAGGTAATAAGGAACGAACACGGAAAACAGGTCTGGTGGTAAACTTAACCTGAATGACCTTATAATGTGTAACTGTATGTTTGGGGCATCGAAAAGTAATAACCGTTAATAGGCCTGAATAAGGTTCACCAAAGAAATATTTTTTCGCTTTTGGTTAGAGAAAAATTTAGATCTATCTTTTGAAGAAGAACTGCTAACACAAGTAGACCGTTTGACTAAGTTATCAATCCAGTTTTTTACTACCCGACAAAACCTGTCTTCATTTATACTTAAACCATTGATTGTAAACAGCCGGATTACACACCAGCTTTGTTTTTCATTTTCTATCAAAACGAAGGTATTTCCTGTATCAACCTCATTTACATAGAAGTAGAAAGGGATGGGTTCGATTCCTTTAGCCCCCTTTTTAGCCCAATCATGCAAAGTGTCCATCATCTCCATTAATTGATTACACAAAAGAATTGGCATTTCCTTATCTTTAAAATGCTCCATCTCAAAATGATAGGTAATGTGTTGCAGCATTGAATCAATGGTATGGTCAGTCCAAATCTCAGTGGAGGGCGTCCGTTGATAATTGGAAAATATTTTTCGGCAAGACTGCAAAAGAGAATCGGTGTTTAAATCTTTGACAAAATCCTCATACATTCCTGAAAAATCATTCGCATTTTTGTGCCAGGAAAATATTTGAAACAGTGTCAGTTCGTTATATGCCGAATAGTGGAATGTCGGGATATCGGCTGCTGCTATCCAAATTTCGCTCCTTGCCAAGTTGACTTTTTCGGTGATAGCCGCTAAATCTTTCGCGTATACCACATAGCTTTGGACGTCATTTATATCCTGAGGTACAAAATCGTATTTCATTTTCCCAGTACCGTAAAGCAGCTCGTCAAACGACACGCCAAAATACAGGCTTAGCTTTTCCGTTTCAACAAAAAATATTTTCTTAATTATTCGAGCGGGCGCTACGGTAGACAATGATCAGGGTAGTGACAAAAAACAGAAGTGAGGCAGTGGCAAATGGCAGTATATCAAAGAACCCGCCATCCCTGACAAAGATGTCGTTGAATCCGTTTATTCCCCAGTTCAACGGGGATATGTTGCTTATAATCTGCATCAAACGGGGCATTAGAAAGGTAGGAATCCAAACGCCTCCGATTGCAGCCAGGATGACTACCGACACTGCGCCGAAGATGCTCGCTTGCTGATAGGTGCGGGCTACGCTTCCAATAGCTAAACCGTAACCAATAGCAGCTAACGATGATGAAACCGACATGGCTAACAATGCGGCCAAACTGTGTCCCAATTTCAATGCCGGCAGCCCAAATACCGGAAGGATAAACATGCCGGTGACAATGATTAATATCAGTTGCAGCAGACAAACACACAAGTAAACGCTTACCTTACTGGCTATATATAGATGAAACGAGCAGGGCATCGTCATCAGGCGATTGTAGCATCCTGTCTCTCTCTCGCGTATCATATTACCGGCCAAAGATATAACGATAAAAAAGATGGCAAACATACTCCATGCGGGTACGTTATGTTGCGTAGAATTGGGAACAATTTTTGCTTTACCCGATTGGGCGTATGATTCGTCTATCACAATCAACTGTTCCGTGTCTATGTTAAGTTTGATTGGCATCGGCACAATACGGTTTACTTGTCGCGCAATTTCGGATAGTAACAATTGATTTTGTATCGTTAAAGCATTCTCTCGCAGGGCTTGAATAAGCGAAATCCGAAAGGAAGACTTTGTCATTGGGTCAAATAATAGTTGTATTTCAAGCGGTTGCATCGTCGTTTGGGGTGATTCATCCTCTTCGCCATTGAATGCTTGTTCGACACCCCGTCGTACATTTTCCCGTAAATTAGCCGTGGAATTAGCAGGTATAATGACGCCTATCATGTAATCGCCTTGCGAAACGGCTTCTTCTACTTCCTGTTTAGTAAAGATGCGTCCGTTTACTTCGGTTGTGATTTCAAAGATATGGCTATCAGCTATCCGGCGACTGATCATACAACCTAACGAATCGTTGTCGCTGTTAAGTAAAACCAACGGGATGCGGTTTTCGTTTACCGACCGAAAAGTGCTGTCTTGTAGATATGTCATTAGCAGTACTAACGTCCAGGGCATCAGGAAAAGTAAAACAACGCCCCAGAAGTCGCGTACTAACAGCAGGAAGTCTTTTTTTACAAGGTTTGAGAAATTTTTCATGATCAATGCTCCGGCATCCTGCCGGAGTTACATTTATTAATAAAAAGTTCTTCGAGTGATGTGACGAATGCTTCTCGGATGAGTTCGTCTGGAACACCCTGACAGATGACCCGGCCATGGTTGATCAAGGCTACATGGGTACATAACTGTTCGGCTTCTTTCATGTCGTGCGAAGTATAAACTATCGTCATCCCTTGCCGGTAAAGGCTTTTCAGGTTTTGTATAATGGCCTGCTTCGAATGGACATCGACGCCGGTAGTAGGCTCATCTAAAAAAAGCAAAGAAGGTTTATGTAGCAACGCGGCAATCAGATTGACCTGCCGTTTCATCCCTCCGGACAAGTGGACAGTTTTCTTCCTGCAATGCGAAATCAATCCGAAATCATTCAGGTAGGTGTTAATTCGTTGGTTCAGTTCGCCTGAAGGCAAGTTGTACATACCGCCGTAAAACCGAAGGTTCTCCGTCACAGTCAGTTCGGGATATAATGCTATATCCTGTGGAACGACGCCAATTAGCGGTTTAATCTTCACCATCAACTGTTGCACGTCAAAGCCCTGAATACGAACCTGCCCGCTATCGAAGGGAAGTAGTCCGCACAAAACAGAAATAGTCGTCGTCTTTCCCGCTCCATTCGGCCCTAACAGCCCGAAGAACATACCTTGCTCAATATGCAATGTCAGTCTATCAAGCGCTGGCTGCGACGCCTGCCGATAGGTCTTAATTAAATCCTGTATGTGAATGCCTTTTTCCAATGAGCAACAACCTCTAAATTAAAGCTGCAAAATTACTAATTTTCTTTGGAATAAATAAAAACAGGACTAAAAACCTCGAAATGACAAAAATGCTCGCGCGGAATACAACATCCCCCTGCCCCCATTTTTCTTCACTTCGTAAAGAGACAGATTATTTTTAAACATCAAGGAACGTTCAAAGTGGGACTATGCCCCCATTACAGTCTTTTCCAAGTCAATAAAGAACTCTTCTTCCTGTTTGCCGATAGCTTTTAGCAGGTCGCCAATGGTCTGGTAGTCCACATCACCCGAAGAGCGGTTTTTTGATATTCGTCCGGCTTCGGTTGCAAAGATACGCCATTGGTCGCCGATGTCGGTCAGCCGTTTGGAAAAGTCATTCAGTTCGTGGATGCCGGTTATCTGGGCTGCCTCTTGCAGGAAGGCGGCATACAGGAAACGAAACCCTGCGCCACCCGTCCCTATCTCTTCCATCATCCTTATCAGTTGAGCTAAATGAAGAGCCGCTTTTCTTTCGCCGTATTTCTTAGGGAACTTGGGTATCTTATTGCCGAGATGCCGGAAGGCATTGACCCCGACGTAGGGCATCGGACCCGGCTCGTGTACCATACGACGGCAGTTTTTAAGAATGGCTTCCCGTATTAACCGGTTCAAATCCGGCTCTTTATCAGGCAAAGACCTTATCCAATAGAGCTTGCCGAATGGCGGATAGGTGCCTTTTGCAAAACGGGCGCGCTGCAGGTCTGTAGCCGATATCGTCACTTTCTCCAACGCAATGGGGTCGCTGAGCAGGTAGTTATCTGCTTCTTTTCCGATGACGCAAATATTGTGCGCATTAAAATGAAACCGGTAAGCCAACGGCATATAGGGCAAGTAATACATCCCGACAACGCATCCAGTAGGAATACCTTTTTCCAACAGTTCATCTAACTTCTTACCAGCCTTTTTTTTATTGATGAAAAGCGTCTTGTTTATCTTAAATCCGAGCAGTCGGGTTACACGCGCGAAAATAACGCCCGGCAACGGTCGAAAGGACGTAACAGGGAACCCCGCTAATTTGACAAAAGGTAAATGTACGAAAAACAGGGAAGCGGATAATCCGAATATCAGAGGCTCGGAATAACGGTACCCGTAATAACGTAAAAGATTGGCTGTTACGCCATTTTCACAATGAGCCGACGGGTGGTGTTCAAAAGCTATTTCCATTCGTCCATCCGTTTAAGTTCGTCCACTGTGATACGCATAGCCTCGGCATACAACTGTAAAGTCGCTGCATCAGCCCGTAAAAAATCCTCATATCTTAAATGTTTTCTTATTTTCCGTTTAGGGACACCCGAATAAGCAGATAACAGGCTGATATCTAATAGCGATTTTTTCAGATGATAGGCTAACGGACTGGTTTTTTTGTCCATGACCTGACAGCGTATCGCCTCACATTGCTCGCGAATATCGTCCCATACAATCCCTAATGCATCATTTTTCACGTTCCACCCGTCGCTAATGACAGGCGCATACCGGCCATTTTCATCTATGGCATACATGATATCCCTGACTATTTTATCTTTAAAATAGAGCAAGTCTTGCGGAACGTCTTCTTTCTTCATCTTAACAAACTGTCAATAAAATGTATGCGTAGGAGAAACGGGCGCTTTCGGGCACCATAATCAATATCCGGTCGCCTTTTTTAACACGCCCCGAACGGTCTAACCCTTCCAACATGGCAAACGGGGAAACCGAAGCCACATTGCCGATTTCGGGTAGATTGACAAACCATTTATGCTTAGGCACATCGTAGCCATACAAAGCCCATTCTTCTTCAATCTTCTTCTCAAAATACATCGAAGAAAGATGCGGCAGATACCAGTCAATCGTAGAAGGGTCGAAATGACGTTTTTCAATAATATCCTGCATAAACCGCCCGCCTAATTTAATGATATGCTCATCCAATAGTTTCGTATCCTGTTTCAACGAAAAAATCGATCGGTTGAGCCATTCTGTTTCAGGAAACGATGCCCATCCTACTAACTCGCCTGCACTGTTTTTTTCGGCGCCGGCACACATGCAAGTTTCTAATTCGTTGGCGTATGACTTTAGTTCTATCCATTCTATCCGGTAAGAAAACCCTTTTTCAGCGGGTTTATCCTGCAATAAAACGGCTACGCTTCCATCGGACAACATCCACCGCAGAAACTCTTTTTCGAAAGCTAATATCGGTCTTTTACTCAACTGGTTGATTAGCTCGGATTCCTTTTCAAAATAACGCGCCATCATCCATGCCGAGAGACGCTCGGATGCCAC
>Ga0209628_10004234_pt1 | contig 10314 bp, 11 predicted proteins | sample TergutCu122P4_FD_187285 | JGI IMG/M metagenome (GOLD analysis project Ga0209628, IMG submission 187285) | Cubitermes ugandensis P4 segment gut microbial communities from Kakamega Forest, Kenya - Cu122 P4 (SPAdes) (version 2) | ecosystem: Host-associated > Arthropoda: Insects > Digestive system... | reverse complement strand
CCCCACCCGCCACCCTAAAAAGTCTGGATTGCTTCGCTCCGCTCGCAATGACGCAAAGCGGGAAAAAAGCCCGCCCCGCCGACTAAAAAATCCTGCTAATCCTGAAAATCTTGTTAAAATCTTGGTTCAGACTATTCCTACCTTTTATTTGGAATTGCTGGCGTTATTTGCAATGTAGGTGCAAAATGGTACATTGCCTTATTTGCTGTGCTACCTATAATAAAACTCCTTACTTTCTCCATTGGGCTTTTTAATGATTATCATTAACGTATCGGGAGGTTTGATAATGCTGTCGCCAACACTGGCAAATTCCCATAAATACCACCAATTATCTGCAGATACTACACTCTCTCCATATTCAGTTTTAATGTCAAAAACACGCATGTCGTGTTGGTTAGGAATCCGATAGATTTTGGTGATAACACCTCTAAAAAAAACTTCCTTTTCTGCCATTTTGGCTCTTCCATTTACAAAAGAAATGAAAGAACGTATCATTATTGCAAATAGGATTACTACCGAGAAAAAGATGATATAATATTTCAGTTTCATATTATTTACACTTATAAAAGTAGAATGGTTTTGTAGTATAGGATGTGCCAAAACTACCACCGAAAAACGATTTTGTCCCAAATGAGAAACCTAGGTTACCGCCTCTCCAAGTTTGACCAATTTCCCCTAAACCTGTTGTTGGATTTTTACGGACATCTTGCCAAGCACCTCCGCTAATTAAACCAAAACCTATATTTTGAAAAATACCAATTCCGGACAAAGAGGTTCCCGTTGGGTTATTCGTTCCTGTATAATTTCCCCAAGTAAAACTAAACCCACCAGATATATCAAACCCGCTTCCTGCTCTTCCCTCAAAATTCATAAAAAAGCCATCACGTTTAATATAACCAAAATTGATGTCGCCGCCGAAGCCACCGCCAACAACCACATCACCCGAAATAGTTACAGCGGCATAATCTGGCAGGTCGTCTTTTAGAGGTCTTCCATAAGGTGTCTGGGCTCCTTTTCCTCGCTGAAGCCAATCATCAAATTCTTTAAATGTGTCCCAAGCAGTACTAAGTGCCGACCCTACGGTTGATGCAACCTCTTTTGTGGTTGATGCAACCTTTTGTAGTGTTGTTTGTTCCTGTGGTGGCGTTTTTTCTGGTGGTCCCCCAAGTTCTTCAAAATCTATCGTTTCCCTACCATCGGGGTCTATGTATTTTATCGGATTATTCAAACAATAGGCATACGGACTTATCCACCAATACAATTCCGCCTTCGGGTCAATGCTTATGGCTATTAAATCTACGGGGACTTCTTTTTCAAGTTTTTCGGCTGGGATAAAACCAACAATTTTGTTTGTGCGAATGTTAAAATACACGTTGCCAACTTCTAACGTATCTTCCAAGTCGAAAAACTCCTCAAAAACGGTTTCGGCGGCAGTCCGTATCATTTTGGATTTGTCTAAACCGTATTCCGCAAACGGATTTTTTGTGTTTGCTTGGGCGGCTGTTAAGTTCCTGATTTCCAATCCGTACAAATCCCTGTCCTCGTCTTTCGATTGCATTCGGTTTAACCAACTTTGATACATTCTGTCGGGCATTTTTCGGTAGCCAAGTTTGTGAATTTTCGTTGTTAATTCGGTAAGTTCTGCAAATTTTTCTTCGTTTTTTATTTCTGCTAAAATGCGTGATTTCAATAACATAGCCGTTATGCAATCGGGAAAATATTTCAAGGTGGTTTCACAGCATTTTAACACAAATTCGCCATCATCAACCCCGAATTTGGCAATGTAACCTTGTGCCAAATCAATCAAACACAATGCAATAGACTCTTGTTGCGTCAGGGCTTTCATATAAATTCCGTTGCGAATGGCATCAATATGAACATAACCCGAAGACATCAAATAGGCATCTGTGGGGAAATTGCTGTTTGTCAATTCAATGTTGTACCAACCCATTGATTCGTTTTGTACCTTGATATACAAATGGTTAGGGCAAAGCGACAAATAAGATTCTTCGCCGAGTTCGTCCATAATAATTTTATAAAGGTACGGCAACGAATGGCAATTTCCCTTTTTTGTCTGCATCAACTTGGTTACAAACATATTAGACCAATCGTTTTTCCCCGCAAAATCTTCGTAATTGTACGAAAACGGATAAACAGTGTCAATTTGCTCGCCGTTTAAAATGGGAATTTTCTCCGTAAAGAACGCAAAAACAGAATATTGCATCAACGCTTTGTCGTGGTCTTTGCTCCATTTTTTCCCACGATAAAGCACATTGCCGCTTTCCTTAATTCCAACACAAAAATCTGCGTACCTTTCAATCTTTTTATAGATTGCGTCAAGGTCTAAATTGTTGTCAAAATACGCATTTTCAACGGTGAAAACAGCCTCTTTAAACGAATTGCTGTTTTCCGCGAGCATCGTCTCTATTTTTGAATAGGCAATGTCGTAATAATCAGCGTTTTGCGAAAAGCAATAAAAACTGTTTATTAATGTTAAAACTGTAATTATCAATATTTTAAAATATTTTCTCATATATCCTCCTTATCTAATTTCATTTAACAACATTGTTCTATTTTTATCTGATATAAGTTTCTGTTTTTCAATATATTCTAACCATTTTTCGTAAATTTCATCGGGCAATTCTTCGTAACCCAAATCGTCAATTTCTTTGTAATAAACTTTCAATTTATCAAGAATATTGTATGCAAGCGGTTGTAATTCTCCAAAACTCTGTAAATCAGGCTTATTCAATAATTTTGCCGCCTGAATAAGTTGTTTTTGATAATAACTCGCCCGCATTTGCAGTGCACCAACACTATTTGGCACATATTGCGGAACGGAATTTACGCATTTTAAATAAAAATCGTCTAATCCGTACTTTGCATAATAGGTTTGAGCCAAGTTAATTAACTGATATGCAACAATTTGCTGTTTGTCCAACGGCTCCAAATAAATTTTGCTTCGCAAGGCTTCGGCTTTGAGATAACTGCTATTTGTGTAGTGGGCATCGCTCAAAATACTGCTACAAGTGAGTTCGATATTGTACCAATTTCCCTTTTTATCTTGAATTTTTACGTGGCTGTGTTTTGGCGATAATGCCCAAAACGCTTCCGCCTTCATTTCTTCGGCTAAAATCAAGTAATACAAGGGCATAGAGTAGCATTGACCAACATTTGAACCCATCAATTTTGTAATAAAATGGCTGTCAAAACGCTCTTCCGATTTATAATCGTGATAATCGTATTGGAGTGGCAAATGGTATTCTGTCCGTTCTTTTGCATTGTTCCGAAACGGCACTTTTTCAGTCAATAAGCGAAAAATTGCCATATTTTTAGCAAGATTATCATTCGGATTTTGCTTAGATTCTTTGATAATCCGATTGCAAAATGCGGCTTTTCGTTTTATAAAACTTTGATAATCTGCATAATTCATAGAATTACCATAAAAAGCGTTCTCTACAATAAAAACCGAGCGGGCAATACTCAACTCTTTTTCTCCTTTCAACATACTGTCAATTTCGGCAAAAGCGTTGTAAAAATAACTCGTGCCAAGCGAATCTTTGCTCGAAAAAGACGCAAAACCATTCAGCAAAATATTTCTTGCAAGTAACTGATTATTATATTGTTGGCGTTGTGCGTATTGTGCAAATTCACGTTCTGCTTGTTGCATCAAATAAGCGTTTTGTTGTTGAATAGTGGAAGGATTTGTATAATTTCCCGAAGTTGGAATGCGTATGGTATTATTATTAAAATTTGTGGGCATACGTACCTCTGGAGCCTTAATAATTTTGTCTATCATATCCATTCCGCCTTGCGAAAAACAACTTAAACTACTCATTATCAATAATATCATCAGTATTCTATTCATCTTCGTATCAATTTGCAAAATTACACTTTTTTTAAAAATTTATCACTCCTCTTTTTTTCAAAGTTCCCACTGCGTTTTCCTACGGTTGCAGGTAACGTGATGGCGGCTTCACGCAGGCGGGGGGTCCACAAAGGTTCGGGCGGGCGATAAACTTCCAAATATGCACAAAACTGTCTGCGGGCTTCTGCCGCAATCACGCAAAACCGCTCGTTAGCGGCTGGGCATTTTACCCGTATTTCTTTCGTGTTTATTTTTTCACTCAACGTCATCTAACCAATGATTAACTGTATCTAAAATATATTCTGATTTTGCCACATCTATACTGTCTATAACTAAAAATTTATAAGGTTTATTTTTATCGTTTTCAAATATTTTCCAAATAAATGTGTTTCTGTCTTTATGCAAAGTCATTTTCTTGATAGGATTGGGTAACGGGCTATCATACAAATTCAATTTTCCTTCTTCAATGTAATCATAAACGTCTCCAATTACTTTGTCAAATGTCATAGTAATAATGGTATCCCCCTGTTCTTTTATATTTGAAATGTGATATCCATAAAAATCCATATCCATACAATTCAATACTAATTCACGATTTTCAATGATAAATTTCTGGTAGGTGTAAACAGTATTATCCAATATGCGATAAAAAACTTGCTTATTCCTACCATTATCAAATTCGTGATTATTATTACCGTTTTCGTGCGATATTTCTATGGCATTTTCGTTTTCCACTTTCGGCTGTCTGTTCCCGCAGCCGCTCGAAACAACTGCTGCTACTATTAAAAAGATGATTAGTTTTTTCATTTGATTTTTATTTTTGATTTTACTTGTCATTTTCACTTTGTCTAACGTTCATTTTCTCGTTTCATTGTCCGCACGCGCATCGCCCTGCCTTGCCGCTAACGTGGTGGCGGCTTCACGCAGGCGGGGGTTCCACAAAGGTTCGGGCGGGCGATAAACTTCCAAATATGCACTGCCGTTTCTGCGGGCTTCTGCCGCCATTACGCCAAACCGCTCGTTGGCTGCAGTGCATTTTTTCAATATTTTTCAATATTTTTTGCATTGTTACTTATAGTCCGTTGTTAAAAAAACTACTAAATTGTATCTTTGCATTTTTTAAAAGTTTTATGGATATAAAAGAAAACTTTGGCAAAAGATTACGAGAATTGCGTAATGAAAAAGGAATAAGTCAAGAAAAATTCTCGTTTGAGTGTGAACTTGATAGAACTTACATTGCAAGTATTGAAAAAGGGAAACGCAATGTTTCAATCGTTAATGTTGAAAAAATTGCCAAAGCGTTTAATATGTCCGTTTCTGAATTTTTTAACTCACCAATATTTCAGTAAAATTATGAATATCAACGATTTTGAAAATTTAATTTTGACAGAATTAAAAACCGTAACAGAAAAAATTCTTGCCAAAAATCCAACTCCAAATATTTCAGCAAAAGCAAGAGCAGGTGCAGAAATCAGTGATTTGCTTGAAAAGGAATTTGTTATAGAAACTCAAAAACATAAATACTTTAAAAATTCGCAATCTTCGCCAGAAGGGGCAACAAAAAATCCGTGGGACGCAATGACTTATTTTTGTATAAACGGACACGAAGAATTGATTTGGATTGATTTTAAAGCGGTTAAAGTTTCAAGTGCTGATAGCAATCCCGATATTGGAACGCCAGACAAAATCATTGACTTGATAAATCAAGGGTATTTTTATTTGGCATATATTCTTGTTTACTACGAAGAGACAGTAAATGGGTTAAAATTTGTAAATAATATTGATAATGAACACATTAAACTCTATTTTTTAAAAGACATTAGTTCAACTTTTCGCAGGAATCCTAAAAATCAGTTACAAGTAAATATTTCTGCTAAACCTGAAAAACGTAGTCGGGCAGAATTTATCAATATTTTGTTTGACAAAATTATGGAAAGCCACAAAAGACAAATAGAAATTTCAAAAAAAGCGTTAAAGCAGATTGAAGAAAATGAAATTAAGGAAAAATTGTTGGCTGAAAACGAAAAACAAGAACAAAAAATCAAAAAGATTTAATACTTTGTTCTATTGTATTTATTTGTAAGAAATTAAAGTCGTAATAATTGTATATCAGATTATTTATGTCAATTATACAGTTATTTTTTTTGATAGCATTTTTGTAAAATTCCTTACATAAATTTCCGATTTTTTGTTGTAAATCAACATCTTGTGGAATAAAAATTGAACCCAAATCACTGATTTTAATTTGCGGTTGTTTTCCCTGCGAAAAACGAATAATATTCATTTGTTGTGCGTAATAAGTTATAAAATCAGAATTAAGAAAGCCGCACAAAAAATACAGAAAATCAAGCATTTTTTGCGAGTTATCACGCAACGAAAACACGTATAAACTATTATTTGCCGAACTTTTCTCAAAATCAAGCGTAGCAATTATTTCCTTTGCAGACTGCCGAATAAAAATTTTAGGATTATCATAAATTACGGTTTCCCCTAAACCAAGTCGTTTTTTATTTTTTATTCCTTGTTTCTCCAATTCAATTTTCAACTCGTCATTTATACTGTCTTGTAATGGTTTGTTATAATAAAAATATTTCGTAAAAGATAATTTTCCGAATTTTTCGGACAGAGATTTTGAACCTTGATAATAAGGATAAATTAAACTTTCGTCTTTCCCATTTTTTTGAGAAAAGGTAAATTTATCTTCCATATCAAGCAACATTACGCAAGTCCGTAGATTTTTATTGGGGAACATTTGCAAAAGAGTTAAATCTTTTTTCTGTTCGACTTTGTCAAAAATCTGCTTAAAAATATGGCAGCCGTTGTAACGAAATTTATATTCATCATCTTTGTTATACCAATCTGCCTGTGGAATAAAATAAGTATTCTGTGTTTTATTATCAATGATTTTTACTTCGTTACTTTGGGATTTTGATTTGGTTAGTTTCAAAATAGTCTGTCCACTTGCTACTTCAAAATCGGCAATATTTATTTCCAATTCGTTGATTGTAGTATTTTCTAATAAATATTTTCGTGTGTATTGATAAGCGGTTTCAAAAAATGAAACATCAATAATAAAACTTAACTTGCCGTTTTGTTTCAAAAAATCAAGCGAATGTTCTAAAAACAACATTACAAGATTGATTTTGCCGTTTTTTACACTATCTGGAAATTGGCAATAATTTTTCAAATAATTTATACGCTGTTCCTCGCTTTCTTTTTTATCTCGTCTGCCATACAAAGTAACATAAGGTGGGTTCCCAATCACATAATCAAATTGATTGTATAAATTTTTAAATAATGTTTCGGTATTTTCATCAAATAAAATAGTGTTTTTTGTCGCATTTTTTGTTGTAAAATCAGCGACAATACTGTTGAAAGTGCCTGTGTATTCTTTTTCAAAAAGATAAAAGTACAGTTTTTTAATGTTAAGTTCGGTTTTTTCAACCATTTCTTTTTGAATATCAACAAAATAAATATTGTTAGAAATGAAAATTGACATTAAAACATCATCTGGGCAATGTTCATAAATATCCGCTAATAATTTTAAAATAAAAATACCTTGCCCACAAGCAGGTTCGAGAATTTTTTTTGAAAAAATATCATCTTTGATGTTAATAACACTCAAAATTTTCTCGACAGTTGCCAATGAATTAGTCAGAAAAACGCCATTCTTTTTTCGACTTTCCTCGCTCAACCTTTGCTCATAACCATTTTGATTACAAGCAATTTTGTTGAGAAAATTGGAAATCTGTTTTTCTGTTTTTAATTCTTGGACTAACATTGTTTTATAATTTTAATTTGCAAAGGTACAATTTTTAATTTAAAAAATCAATTACTACATTGTTTTCACATTTGCAATTTTTGGAAATCAAAAATCGCAATGTTCCAATAAAATTACGAATTTCGTGTTGTAGCCATTCTTCTTTTTCAGAATTAACACCCAATTCTTCGTGAGAAGTAATTTTGTCAATAATTGCATTTAAAGTAGTTAAGGTTGTCGGAATATCCCATAATTCTTTTGAGTGATATTGATAAACAATTGGTCTTTGCTTTATCCAAAATTTAGAATGTATTTTTGATTTTGTTTTTTGTGAATGTACATCTATTTGATTTTTAATATCATACAGATTTTTGGGTATCAATATATTAAGTATAAATTTTTTCTTTTGTTTCTCCGATAATGGCTTTACAAAATTATCAAAATATCCAATGGCTAATGCAGTTGAAGGAACGATATTGAATTTATATGAATGTTGGGTCTTTTTTATTTCTTCTACGATTTCAGATATTTTTTCATCCAAATTTAAACTGTCATAAACAGGGACAGTTATTCCCAAATAGTCTGTGGGCAACTTACACTCGCTATCTACTAAAAGAAATGCACGAGTTAAGCCTAAACTACCTATAAACATTCCTGCCTCAAATAAAACATTGTCTCGCATAGTTTTGAATGTTTCTTTTCTCTTTTCAGTGATATCGTCCGCAGTTGCAACAAAAATACCATACTCATATTTTCGAGACGATTGTATCAAATTATGCAAAGTACTTTTGTTTAAGGTGAATACTTTATCTTCTGACCATAACTTTGGTTCTATCCAATCACCACATTCTTTTATGATTTTTATTTTTAATTGCTCTGCAATATTTATGCCTTCCGATGAAGAACCTATAAATAATTTTCGTTTCATATCAAATACTATTTAAATATTGTATCATTTTTTCTTTTCCAATCTGTTGTATTTTAGTAATAAGTGTTTGACAGCATTTTTTGTATTTTTTATTGCTACCACAAAAACACTTATCATTTCGTCCTAAATTATTTTTCTTTTCTCCAAACGCATAATCGTAAAAACCTTCAATTTGTCCTTTATCTCCGTGGGAATATTCGTTCTTGTATTTTCTCGTAATTTGTTTATACCATTGGTTTGCTAAATGTGGGATAACTTGTTCTTTTACAAATTGTAATACAGTTATGCCATTTTTACATTTAAAAAATTCGTCAATGGGTGCTGTAATACAGCAAGAATCATCGGAATATTTATGAAAATCCTCTCCACAAGGTATATCGCCTCCGACTTCATACAATTTTGGGAAACGATATGGGAAACCTTCTGTAAAATGAATTTCAATCGAATAACTTTTTGTGGCTGTAAGTTTTGCATCGGATATTTCAATAGTTCCTTTCAGATATTGTTTTCCGTCTAATGTTTTTATCCTCAAGTGCGGAAAAACTTTGCAAACATCATTTAATTGCGATACAAAAAACTGATAATTATCCTGCATAATATGGTTTTGAAGTTCCTGCAACAGTCGCAACGCTTTTCGTATTTACATTTTCTTCGTCCTTGTCTTCGCCGTCTGGAAATCTCTCGCCTAAATGCTTTTGCCATAATTGACTTGCTTTTAGATAATTTTTCTCGTCATCTACTGCTTTTTTTGCATCAGCAATAAAGTCAGATAAATTATCCAAAAAGTTTTTCTTTTTTGTATCGCTATAATCTGCAAAAATATCGTCATAGGGTGTTGCTGGCACAATACATTCAAATTTTTTATTTAGAGTTTTTTCAATTTCAGTTAAAGTGAACTTTAATGCAACATCATCTTTGTCATTTGATTGCCAATTATTCATTGCTAAAATTGTCATTGCTAATCCGCTTGGCATAGTGTCTTTTTTATAATCACACCACGCTTTTAAATAACGAACAATCCGCAAAAGTTGTCCCTTATCATCTTTCTCATTATTAAATGATTCTATCATTTCTTTTGGGTCATCTTCTCGCCAATCGCTATTTTTTACCGCCAATAAGGGCTTGTCGTCTTCGTTTTCATCAAATAGATACACAGGCAAATCAATATTGTAATCTGCTTTGTAGTTGACTGTAATACATTTTTTTCTATGTTGAATATCGTCTGTTGTGCCATCAACAGCATTCTTTACCCAAGTTTGTAAAGTAGTGCAAGTTACATCATCGGGGTTGCTGTCAAACCAAACGCCATCGTCCATATCACAAGTATCGTCTTTTGTGCGAATTGTAGTTTTCATTTTGTACGAGCCTTGAATGTAGAACTTCGGCTTATAATCAGGGTGTTCTTCGCTAAAATACTTTCGTATTTTCTTCCTCAAATTATCTCTTGAGGTAATCATTCTTTCCTTTTTTGTAGGAGTTACTTGCAAATCTGAATTGAATGTTTGAAATAAATTGTGCGTATTTGCCATAGTTGAAAAAATTATTTATATTTTATAAATTGCAATTTTCAAGCCAGAGTAAAAATACTGCCAAAATGTCAGTTTTTTTGTTATTGTTTTGAAAATGTCTGTCGGTATATCATTCCCTTGTATCACTCGCACTGTCGCCTCCGCATTGCAGCCAACGTGGTGGCGGCTTCACGCAGGCGGGGGGTCCACAAAGGTTCGGGCGGGCGATAAACTTCCAAATCCGCACAAA
>Ga0209628_10004233_pt1 | contig 10315 bp, 4 predicted proteins | sample TergutCu122P4_FD_187285 | JGI IMG/M metagenome (GOLD analysis project Ga0209628, IMG submission 187285) | Cubitermes ugandensis P4 segment gut microbial communities from Kakamega Forest, Kenya - Cu122 P4 (SPAdes) (version 2) | ecosystem: Host-associated > Arthropoda: Insects > Digestive system >... | reverse complement strand
CTCAACTTTAAGAACTACAAAGTATAGGGCTTCCCATCAACACCCTCTAGAATTGCACTGTGTGAAGCTTAAACACATGAACAAATTCAAATATCTAGAACCAGTATCTCAGATGTTACCTCCTGCCTACAAATATTGCGATATTCATTGTACAACTGGTAGTAGAGCGCAAAGATGCCAGTCAGTTTGGTGAAGTCAGCTTTATTCTCACTAAACAGCTGCAGCAGTTGGATTCCAAGACTGAGCAGTGCTCCTGTTTCTGTAAAAATATGCATTTTTTGTTTTGGTAAATCAAAAAATTTTTAAAAAAATCCATCTGTAAAAGATATTAATACAAAGAATAAGCCTTATCTTCTTAAAATATCATATCATATCATATCACACCATATCATATCATACCATATCATATCATATCATTCACACACTAAATTCCAGCACATATATAAAGATAATATATATTGTGATTTCAATGGCAAAATTTGTAATTTCTTAAATAAACTTCTACATGAAACTCTATTCCCACAACATTCCATAATTCTAATTACCTTTTTTTTTGTAATCTAAAAATTATAGAGCTATGCAACGAGTTTCCCCAAAATATAAATGTATAGATCATAACTGAATGAAAAAAGCAAAGGAAATCATTTTTAATGACAAGGCAGACGTGTATGTTTTAGCATTTCTAATTACATAACAAGCCTTACTTAGCTTTTTCACAAGTAAGTCAATATGATTATTCTAAGACGATGTACTATTCATTGTCACACCCAGGAATTTTGTGTAAAAGCTGTTGGTAATAAAATTATTGTTAAAACCTATTTTTAAATTGACTGACATATTTCTCTTGGTTGTAAAATGTACATAATTTGTTTCATTAAAATTTACAGGTAATTGGTTTGCTCCCAGCCATTTATTTAAAGTTGTAAATACTCGTACTAGGGAAATGTTTTTGTTAAAATCTATTAGATTAGAGTGAGTAAATAAAATACTAGTATCATCAGCAAAAATTTATAGGTGCCAAAGTTGTATTTATAATCTTAGGTAAGTCATTTATATATAAAAGATAAAGTAGAAGTCCCAAAATAGAATCTTGTGGGACTCTATGTCTTACTTTAGCCCAATCTGGAACTTTATTACTATTCTCGTTGTAATTGTACATTGCTGTTCTACAATATCTGTTACCTAGATACGATTGGTAGAGTTGAAGATCCTTGTCACTAATGTCATAAAATTTTATTTTAGATCATAAAATATCATGATTAACACAATCAAATGCTTTCTCTATATCACAAATATCCCTCCTACTAGTAGTTTATTGTTCATAGCATTTACAATCTCAATTGCTAGTTTATAGGTTGCATTATCAGTCCTCAGCCCCAATCTGAAACCATATTGTTCAGTGCTTAATATGTTATAAGTGATGATGTGTTTTAAAATACTTCACTGCATTACCATTTCAAATATTTTTGAAAAATATGTTAAGAGTGATACAGGCCTATAGTTATATACTTCACACATATCTTCATTTTTATGTAGTGGTTTTACTATTGCTTTATTTATTATTCATATTTTTAACACAAGATTTAATCATGTCTTACTTATTCCTGTAGCAAATTTGGCAGGATTTCGGAAAGGAGTACGGTACTCTGGTATTAAAATTTATAACCATCTTCCACTAACCCTTAAAAATTATCACGTTATTTCTAAATTTAAAGTGACCCAAAAAATATCCTCTTACACACCCCTTTTACACATTGGAGGAATATTATAGCTGGAAATAAGGATCTTGTTTCTCAGTATTACATTTTAAGAATATTGCAGCTTATTATATTGCTATTTAATTACTGTTTGAATTTAAATCACTTCGAATTTTACACATGTTTTGTCATAAATTCTGCATGTGATTGGTGACTAAATCTACATGCAGCATTGGCCCTCTCAGTAATAGTACACTATGTACAGGTGAGAGAATTGATGATTTTGCTTTTGTGTTTTTGTAGGACTTACTATAAAATGTATATATGATATAATTATTTAATGACTATGATAAAATTATATTGTGACAAGTTCTATATCACTATAGGTTGTTTGACCTTGTATGCATTAACAGAACGCATAATAAATGAATGAGTGAGTGAATTCAGAATGCCAAAGAGCAAAGAAAGCGTGATTAAAACTCATTTACTCTGGTATGTATAACACCTTTCTCTTTTATAATTTCACAGGTCCAGTTAAATCCTGCTCATAGTCCTGACCATATGCTTACTTCTGTTAGCTATCTCCTTGTATTCTTCCACAGTTGGACATGTGTAGTTATCTCGCAAGTAGATATACATTCCCTGTCCGTGATACCATTGCACCAGGTGTCCTGTGCATAATGCCATTGCCTTAGGGTGGTTAAGATTCTGCACCCTATCCAACCATATGAACTGTACATAGTTAGCAGCATTGATTGTGCTTGGAACTCCATATATTGTGTGTGCTGTGGGAATACCTCTACGAAGTACAGCGTTGTCCTGTATGTCATCAATTCTACAATGCAAAATTATACACAGTTCCACTAGAAACGTTATAACAAAATATTTCTCCTTACAAATATGTCCCATTTCTTGGTACCCATTGATTGCCACTTGACTCTTTGTTTGCAGGTCATTTTATGTTCAAGTACACTGAAGCATGGCCATTTGTAATTACTAGAATCATGTATGTCAGTCTTTATCCATAGAAATTGGGACATTTCTGGGACAATGACTGATCAGGAAGATATCAGCTCTTTTTGTATGTGTCAGAGGTACTGAATGCAATCAAAATATAAGCAAGATAAAAATTTTCTTCTACTTCCATGAGAGATTAAATAATATGCACATATGATACAACAACCACAAGGTTATAAATACACAGTTTTAGATACATGCATAATGATTAGAAATTACAAACCGCGTACCCCACTCCCCACGCTGTACCCGCATTTTGAGATCAGTTTTTAATTTAATTTTAATTTATATTTTTCTGTTATAATCCCTGTTTTTCTCTGACAAAACAAATTATTGTAGTGCAAAAATTTTTCTATTAAATATCACACCTAAATTAGAAATAAATTTACAGTGTCCAAAACAATATTATGAAATGTTATTCCAAACAAAATATATTTAATATTAAGCATTAATCTTTAATGATATGTAACAAATGTTGATTTAGTATGCTGATGTTATGAGGACTATGGCCATTATCTCAAAAAAATAGTTGACCTAGTTTATAACATGTACGAGTATTTATATCATTGGCCACACACCTGTATTCTAGTGGTCATCATTCAACAAACAACGTTTGAAATTAATGGTATCAGCTGGGCAGGCCTAAACGAACTGTATTTTACACCTTTCTTTCACTGTAGAATCCAGTGATATATGCCAAAATGTCATTAATATTAATGCATGTTTCCTTCAAATTAAGCAGTCAATTTGGTGTCCCTGCTTAACACATTTCTGGCCTTAAAATGTATAAGCAATGGACAGTACAGAAAAGCCAAATGCAAACAAACACAAGTAAATTATGAATGACTGGAATTATGATGCCACGAATAAACTTACATCACTCAAATTTAAGATTTAGACAACTTAAAGCATTTGGTTAACTTTTCTGTAAATCACCCCCACACATAATTTCAATACTGCCACTCACATATTTTTCTCTGCCGCAGGATCTTGCTAGTGTCTGTGAAATAGAGTTAGAAAAGTAATACGGTGTCCGGCCTTCTATGACAGGATTTTGCTAGTGCTTGTGAAATAGAGTTAGAAAAGTACTGCAGTGTCCTGTCTTCTATGACAAACTAATCAAAACGAACTTCCATGAAAATTTGAAACATCGGGTGCGTGTAGCAACAAAAAGATTAACAATCTTAAAAAAATTACAGACAGTAAAGCTGCCTCAATAAACTATCATAATTATACTTACAGTATACCAGAATCACCAAACGTTTCAACTATGTCTCTCACTAAATTGAACTTCTCTGCAGGCGCCTTCAACCAATAGTTGAAACCACGGAATAATTTTGTTCGAAACTGCTTGCCAGGAACTTGCATCAGATGTGTGAATGGCTGTAGGACTTTCTGAAATAACATGTACTTTTGATGCGACTAAAGTTATCATGATTTACTCAAGCACATAAAGAAGATTCACAACATCTTACATTACTCAACTCCCAGTCCAGGGACGGGGAGTACAGTTCCAGATTTTCCTTTAGTAATATAGGGTACACAAAAATCTCGAATGAAGTGAACTGAAATGTGTTTATCATTTAAGAAGCGTGCATCAGGTAAAGCCTGTTATTCAAAATTATAATTTTTCCCTAGATCAAATGTAGCACAAATCACAATATGAATTTATGGTGAATAATTTGATAGACGGGACATGTCTGGCTTTACTTTTCTTTATTAAGGTGCAGGTAGTTTTGTAAAATTCCTCTTTTTCTTGGAGTAGCGGCTTTCCCACTGTACTCTAACAACTTACTTAAAAATGACTTATGATGGGGTACTTATTGTACACGAACGGTTTTTTTCGCCAGCTGGTAAATGCAACTTAAGGCAGTATATCTCACTACGGCGTCTTTTATTCTGCCTGAAACACTGCTTTCAGAATTTTTTCCTTATTACTTAATCTTAATAAACAAAACTGCGCGAAAAAAATGTCTCTATGGCTGCATCAATGCTAACTGCCAGTTACTAAGTTCCTACTTACCCATGTAACAAACTAACAAATAAACATAATGCAGCAGAATCTTTCATGCGAAACTAAGAGGTCCTCAGCCGGTCACAAAATTCCCCGCAATGCTTGGAACCAATAGGTTCATTACCACCCTCGTAACACCCTGCCACCCATTCCTATCTTGATTCAGATCCATCCAGTCCATGTCTGCCTATTCAACAGCTTGAAGATCCATATTAATATCAATGTCACACATATGCCAACATCTTCCAACTGGTCTTTTTCCCTCAGATTTTCCCCCCAAAAGCTGGTTGGTACTTCTCCCCCATAAGTGCTACACGCTCATCCCACCACACTGTCTTTTATTTGAACACCACCTGAATAATTGTTGGTCAGGCACACCGATACAAAAGCTCTCCCTTAGGCAGAAATGTACACTCCTCTCTTACCTCTTTCCTCTTAGGCCGCAGTATCCTCGTCATCGCCACCCTATTCTAGAAAATCATCTGCTTAATTCCTCCAAAAATATGTGAGCCTAGTTTTTGTCACCAACACAAAACAACTGCCAATATTAATTCTGTAAATTTTAAGTTTTATATTTTTTTTAGCGAAATAGATGACAAAAGATTTTGCACCTAATGACTGCAAGGATTCAAACGTGTTCAATTTTATCATGAATACAATTTTTATTTATTTGGGTTATTACCAGATATTTGAAATCTTGCAACCTTTCAAGGGATTTATTACATATATTTATATTTTGATTTTTCCCTGTATACTTTTCACAAAATAGGAAAATATACTTCGTTTTCTAAGCTTTTACTTCTAGACGAATCCATGTCTAACAACTAATACAGTTTTTGTTTTCAATTACTTACTTTCTACCCAAGAATCAGTCAATGTCCGCGACATTTTTGAATGGCTCCTAATATGATAATATTTGCGGTAATGAGTTGTTAGCAACTTTCTCTAATCCAAAGCTGGAGTATCACCCCTTTTCGGCTGGTCGTGACTGCTTATTCGATGTATTGTCAGCCACCGTCCATGTTAAAATCCTTCGATTTCATTACCTCGTCCTGCTCCCTGTCGCCCACTGTGATGCCAGGAACTCCGTTTCCTTTCCCATGTCCTTCCGTCGTGAATACTTTCCTTCGTAGAACTGCCTTTTCCCCCAACAAAGAAATATTTACAATGCGTCCCAACAAACTGACACGCTGCATTTTCAAATCCAACGTACCAAATGAGTGACGCATTGATAATTACGCAACTGTTTATGAACGTATTCACGAAATAGAGGAAATACATTTCAAGGCAACGAATCATAAATTCACAATCAATGCTACGATACGCATGCGTATACATCCAGCTGATACCTCGCCTAAGAGAGGGGAAATTTGCCTGAAGGTGTTACTGGCGACAGAAAATTCGGAATTAGTCTGAAGATATTTGCCGATAGTGCATGAAACGACGGTAACAGTAGGAAAAACGACGTATGACTTACAGGTGTCTTCGCAAAGCCGAGAAATCCGCCTATTAGCTTAGTGATATCCGTCCGTCCGTCCATCTATATGTACCAACGAGGCTTCCATTGGTGTAATTTGGTATTGGAGTCTCTTATAAAAATCTTTCGAGAAATTGTAGATTGGTTACATTCGAGCATAAACCGGCCAATGCACATGAAGACTTAAGTGCGTAATATTTTAGCTCTCCATATTAAAACTCCACGAAACCGATACTTTCGAGCTAAATCGTATCAGACTGTTAGGATAGCCAAGGAGACATAAACCTCACTCCAATTTGCCACATTGTTGGGTATAAGTATATAGCTACACTTGATTAAATGTCTGTCTGTCTGTCTGTCCCTGTATCGGCTGAAGAAAAACGCGAATTAAAATTAGCCAGAACTTGGGGGTTTCGTCTTCCGCATCACATCTAAACGTACTAGCGGCTGTCCATTGACAGGTACTATAAATAGGAACCACTTTCACAAGTCACCAAGGGTATAAGTTAGTATATATCGTAGCATTCTTAACACAATTTAGATCTGTTCTATTCAGGCCGGCGAAATGAAACTGGAAAAGACAGGCAATATACGTATAACTTAATACTGAGGCGAGTTCGGATAGCCATTGTTTCAGTGGAAAACATTTTGTGTTAAATATTTTAAGTGTGTGAGTGTGTGTATGTATCCTTAATTATCCAGTATGAAAAATGCATGCGCCATATTACAATGTCATCTGTGGCCTGTCAGTTTGTACCATATTTTTCCTAATTATCTTATAAATAGCACGATTTTCGGAAAAAGGTTAATTAAAATAAAAGGTCCGATTTCATTTTCTCTACCATGTTTGTCTGAAGCATTTCTCAATTTCAAAAGAATTCAGCGAGATAATCATAAATAATTTTAAGAATTTTCATAGGCGCACATTGAATAATAATACTGGTAGGAGGGAGGGCAATATAAACCAAGGTAATTCAAGAACTTTAATTTAAATATGAGTCAAGGTAGAAAGACAGGAACGGTTCGTCTAAGTGCAGGTTTTTTTTTTGTTTTACGCAAAAAATAATTACGGAAATATTCGAATATATTTCCTGACCCGCTTGAATTTACCAGCAAGAAATATATTTTACGCAAAAAATATTCGAGAGGCATTTGGACCCCTTGCCTACACCCCCCAAAGTTACGCCTATGGGTCTTTTTGTAAATTACCCTTCATTCTTGCCAGATTTGGATGAAACTTGAATCTTCTCGACAGATTTTCGAAAAATACTCAAATACCAGTTTTCATGAATATCCGTCCCAAGGGGTCGAGTTGTTCCATGCGGATAGATATGACGAAACTAGAAGTCGCTTTTCGCAACTTTGTGAATGTGTCTAAAAATCACTTACAGTTCAAGGAAATAATATGTCTCCTTTTGTATGCTGTATTAACTTTAGGGACATTCTGGTAACTAATGGTACTAGAGGTTGAATGTTAAGAGATAAAAAGTTTGGGAAGTCTGTTCATTTCTACAGCTGTAGAGATTGGGGAGAAAGAATAAACCTAAAGCAAGACAGCATGGGTTCAAACCCACAACCACCGGCACATTAAATATTTGTGGAAACTATTTTACCAGCTTATCCTGTAAATAATATTACTATGGGCCCCGAACACGTTGAGACATGAGCGATTCAGGTTTGACGATAACTAACCAAGTTCTTCGTTCCGTCTAATTATGCCGCTGAAATAACCGGGAAAAGAGACTTACTGTACTGGAAAACAAAACATTAATCTTTTTCTTCAAGTTCTCAAATTATCAGATTCAAAACTTTACGAAGCGAATAGTGGAAGTTCCATTACGAGAGAAGACACTAATTATTTACCTTTACAAAACATTTGGAAACAGCTCCTAGTTCTGACGTGTGTCGGTAGAGAGAGTGAATGTTTCCCGAAATTAGCTTTTGTCTTTTTCTTGAAGTGAAAATAAGCCAACTTAAATCTGTACAAGGAAGTCTATTAGCTCCACTCAATTTCCTGCTTACACATATAAATTCAGTAACATAATATTCAAACTAACCCTTCAGGACCAATTTACATAAGCCTTTTTAGAAACTTCGCTTCCACTGCAACTTAAACTTTCAGCATCCTACGTCATCTTACATTCCAAGCCTACGCGATAAAAGGAATGATTTCACAGCTGGAGTGGAAAACAGGGATTTACGCAGGAGAAGCAATACTCACAGTTCCAAAAACATTTGATTCAAGGCTTACATTTAGAAGAGTATAGTACCTCTAATTATGTTAAAAATGTTTCCGTGTAATTTCCTTGCTCCGAGCAACAGAAAGAATCTTCAGATACTCAAATAATAAGTAATAAATAAATAAAAAACAAAGTGCAAATGTAGTCAAAATACGCACAGTTGTCAGAGTGCGTGTCAATGCTTCGGAAGTACTAGCATGTATCATCTTCAGGGTTGTCTACAAAGAGCGATTCGTTCCGATACACACATAACACACCAATTTTTTTCCAGCTGACAGCTTTAATATTCAGAGCGCTAGATCTCATGTACAGGACCCAATCAACATTTGCGTAAATTTCGGGTTACCTGAAAGTATCAGGAACGGAAAACGAACCTCAGTCAGTAATTGTCTCCATTCAGTCACGCAGTATAACGGTATTGCCCACACTGAACTTAAACTCACTAGTGATCTATAGTGTATTCACAAGCTACACGGCCTAGGCTGGCATGCTGCATGATTAGTCAACAGGTTCAAAGTGCTTGGAGCGGAGCGGTTTGTAACCAGACCGAGTTGACAAAGTGGCAAAATGTAATTCCGTATGGCGGAACGAAAAGGGATAATGTCTTTATTATTAGGTCACACGGTTCATTAACTGGCAAATGTTACCACCGGAATTTTCCAAACTGAAAATCAAATAAACTCTGTAAATGCCGTTGATTAATGCAATAAAGGATTCCGAATTATTCAGAGTTGTTCACAGACAGATGGCAGATTTCTGTTCTCTCAACCTACTGGGTAGTTTTCTGTCTGCAGGTGGAGATGTTTCCCAGCGTCTTAGTAATCACGTACCCATCTACAAAATCTCCTTAACTTAAGCAACATTTAACTTTCCTCCAGGTCCGGCACAAATAGAAATTATTCCAAGTCGGACCCGAGTTTATATGTGGTCAAATCTAAATGTGATTAGAAGGACGTTCAACTGAAATTCAACTTCCAATCATCCGGATCATTCCGATCCCAGTGGCTGCGCGTTCTAAGGCGTAGGTCTGCGCAAGTAAACTTACGGGAGCCTTTAAAAGCAGTATTATTTCTTTTAGAATATGTAAAAATTTTGGATATCTGTAATTGCGTTACTTGAAATTGCGTAAGTCGGGAAGTGCCTGTGTACGATACCATAAACCGGAACAAATAATTTGTGGTGTAATAAAGTAGACAGTGTAAAGTACATGAGGTAGGCCTAAGTATATATTGACATGTTAGGAACTGCAGCTTCCGTCCCTTGGCGTCCCCACGAGTACGACAGCTCTACCGCAGAGCAACGTTACATCTGCGGACACAAAAGTTGACAGCTACGGTGTTCAAGGTAAGGCTGTGTTTTGTGCTTAGAATGACCGGTTACATTTATTCAGTGTCATGTCACTGTCTGTGACTATCTGCAGTACAAGCAGCATGGCTAAGGGATAAAAAATTTCTGAAATTTACGTATCATCTGGCGCACTGAAAGTCATTTTAACACAACCTAAAACAGAAAATAATTCTTTTGCTTTGGGTGGAAGTTGTGTCAACTGATACTCACTAGCGATCGTGGGTCAGAAATTCAGAAGGCTTGGTAGACATCAACAGCAAAGTTACCGAATAGCACGAAGCGTGAATTTACACGCAAATTTGAATTTCGATATCTCAAGAATTATGTTTAACGCCACCGGTAATTTGGGACATCAAACGTGAGGGACAAATGTTAATTGGTGCTGCGCATAAGAACCACAAAATGGAGCATATGCGGGGATTTTGGTAACTTTCCACACAGTATTAACCTCGGAATTATATGGATATGAAAGTTATTGTGCCATTGGATAAGACGCTTTACTACAGCATATCCCGATTTACTT
>Ga0209628_10004232_pt1 | contig 10316 bp, 5 predicted proteins | sample TergutCu122P4_FD_187285 | JGI IMG/M metagenome (GOLD analysis project Ga0209628, IMG submission 187285) | Cubitermes ugandensis P4 segment gut microbial communities from Kakamega Forest, Kenya - Cu122 P4 (SPAdes) (version 2) | ecosystem: Host-associated > Arthropoda: Insects > Digestive system >... | reverse complement strand
ACTTAATTGTGTAGCACACTTTCAACATTGTTACATAAAATGAACTTTATTCAATCGTCTATTAGTGCAAGAACACTACTGCAACGTGTATGTTGTATTCGCGAAGTCCTGATTTCAAAATTCTAACCATGACCAGTTACCCTGATATAATTCTTCATGTTCTTTCTCAACTCCTCCAGACAAGCATCGAGAAAGTACCTAAATTCAGGCTACGATCAACTCCTTCCATATCATTTCCAAGTAATGCACCACGAATAATCGCCCTAAAACTCGACATTATACTGTATAGTCATGCTTCCGACAATCAAGTTAGAATATAAATAAATAAACAAATAAGTAAATAAGCAAATAAATAAGATTGTGGTAGATGAAATCTGATACTGAGGGTACTTACATATCACAATAAAACGAACATGCACTATAGGTCCGAAGGTGGGTGTTAGTATGAAAGAAGGTAATCTTCCTTTTTTTTTTTTTTTTTTTTTTTTTGCGAAACTATGGTATGAAAACACAATGTTTATTATTGGCACAACAGATGCGCCAGATGTTCTTCTGCATAACATTTACAATGAAACATTCGAATATGTTACAGCCCTACAGAGACACTATGAGATCTTCATTTAAGTGAAGAGTCACACCAAGATTTTGAAAAGTTTTCGTACATAATGTGTCAGATTATATTGGTAAATTACGACCTGCGATGCTGATGGAAACATACGCACCGTTTAACAACTTCATAACGACAGTTTGTTATCGGGATTTAACTGCCATCTTGTGTAATAATACAAGAGTAAGAACAACCAGGTGAGACAGACGAACATATTATAAACTGGGATTTGGGGGAAGGTTGGTGTTCAATGTCTCAGATAATCTCGTAGCATTCATTAAAGTTAAACGTCGATTTAATTTCAGGAACAATTTAAAAAAAAAAGTATTAGCAAAAATTATAAACAACTGATCTCTCAGGCACAGAAATGAAATTCGTGTTAGTGAAGCGGAATTACGGGAATATATTCGAGGAGTAAAATACCCTATTATCAGGCTTATTATCCAAAACTGTAGCTACCTCGATTTCTTGGGATAAATTTACATTGCTAAAATGATGAATAGCTACTCAATCTAAAATAAGGGGGTACATTACAGCCTATACTTCAGACTGCAAATTTACTATACAAGTTTACGAAGGTCATTTAGATATTAATATGCGTTCAAGTCTTCAACGGATGCGACGACTTCCTGTGCTGTCACATGTGTTATGATATCTCGGAGTCCGAGAAGTGTCGACAGAATTACCAGAGAAACATTTTGGTTCCACCCACTTCTGCCTTAACCATGGAGGCAGTATAAGCTTCAGGGCTTTTGGTGGTGGTGTATTATTTTGGTAACATACACACTGGAATTGTACACTTTTTCGTTTGTGTTACAGACATACCCTGCCGAAGCTGACAAAACAAAAATTTTGAAATTATATTGACCCATTAGATGGAGCTAGTCCAAGGATAGAGGTTAACTCTACATACTGGACCCAACAGAGTTCTTGTCATAACATTTGTATAAAGACTAATGACGGAAACGGAATCAAGTTGGGCAGTCACTGCTGTAACATACGGTGCCTGCCTTGACCTTGTTCACTCACCAGCAACAGCACAGTTAAGTCCACACGTATACGCCTAGCCTCTCAGCATCATAAACAACCGTAAGTACTCATACACTTCCATACGCATTACAGTCTTTATTCAGCAATTATAACTAAAATAAGACGAAACACAATTTCAGAATAATCATCACCGTGATACAAACCACCTGCAGTGTACATTAATGCTGATAAAAAAACATTAATCGGCAATAATAAAACATCGATCAGAAAACAAGGAACATCCATAGTCACCATCCGATACATCATCGCATACGAAATAAGAAGTGCCAAGAAGCCCGTAAACTAACTTACGTGCAACAAAAACTTATTAAAACTTGTGACAAACGAACGTATAATTTAAACTCAACAAGCTTTTAAGTGTAGTATATACTCGTATATTTTAATTTCCATTTCAGATTCAAAAACGATCGATTACTAATATAAAAAATCCTATACATCTATACAACCACTTAATATTATACAGTTTTTAATATTTTCTACACATTCTACACAACTGTAAGTATTATGGGATCCCACACTACATGATTGCACTGCATGTACCTGAGTTCAGTTTGTGTAAGATGGTCAGATGATGGTCAGAAGGACCGAAACTTGTTTCCATTAAAATAAGAATAAACATATATATTGTTGTGTTTGACGGCAACTGATGACTTCTTTGTTTATCCTACAGGACAATGTTAGGCTGCATCCGCCTTTTCCATCTTGCGCCTTGGATAGGAGGTCAAACTATCGGAATAAATGGTTTCGTAATCCCACAGACCACAGTATGAACTGTTTAGCAGTTTACTTATTTTTACCACCGCTGTGCGAATTTCATAAATCTAGAAGGATTTGAACTTTTTGAAAGCACGTAAACTGATTCCCAGTTATTGTGTTAGGTTTGGTCGTCATATTCAATCGTCTGGCTTGAATCTACTTATTCAGTGGACAAGAAGGTGGAAATTTCTGGGAGTTATTAGATCGTAATAGGATTAGGAGAATATTTTTCAGGCCATCTTAAAAACATTGTGTTAAACGTCGTCTCTCTTAAATAATCGTTCTTTTAATAGATTTATGCACCCAGCCTTTATGTAGAGAGAGAAACAGCAGGACTAACTGCGGCAGCATTTGACGGGAAATAAGCAAGGCTGAACGCGAAATTATCCCGGAAGACAGTCACCATATCTTTATTTACAGAGAGCTGACTTGAATATCTACGCAGTATGTTTTCTTTCGTGATTAACTTAGGGCTGCAGAAACACAATTAAAAGCTCAGAAATAACATTCAGAAGAATGTTAAATATTAAACAATGTAATAATACGAGTAATTATATCACGGATTGAAACAATGTCTGTTTAATGGCACAGCTATTGAATTTGACAATTCCCAGTGCTCATCTGGAGTGCAATGACAGATTTAAGGCAGGCGCACACCAAGGAAACGGGACACTGCGACGCAACAACAGTTTCAAAGAATCTTCAGCCGTTTCGAGCAGAAAACCAGTTGCCCGATTAGCAAGTACATGCTGAGAAAACGAAGTAGTTACTCGCATCTTCTTTGTGCGACGGAACACGTAGTAGCAATTTTTCAGAGTTGTGTAGTTAATTTCTGTAATGCCATTGGCAGCTGCCACTTATGTAGTATCGCTAGTGCAGAGCGCAAAATGCTAGAATCGAAGAAAAATTTAAAACTGATACTAGCATGGCGAAATAATCGATAAAGCAAACGTAACATTAAATATGTATAGCTTATCAACAAAGTAAATTTACCGTAATATTTGCAAGGCTTATTTGCGCTACAAAACGGAAATATCAATAACCAAGCGAGTGGCAAGCAAACTAATCGAATCAATATGTGGACACTTAACCATTAAATATCGGCGTTTATTTTTTAATTTTTAAGAACGAAGTCCTAAGGAAAGTTCCCAAGAAATTTGCAAGGAATATTTACGTAAACGTCTACCTACATGGTACAGCATCAAACATTACGTTGTTATTGTAAATATACTTTCTTATATTGGAGAGATCTCTCAAGGGTATTTTACTTCAAATTTAAGATCCTGTAGAAGAACGCCTGATGATCTTTTTCGATCAAAACATCAAGCGTTTGAAGAAAATCATAACGTGTTGTTTTAGACGGAATTGTCTTATCTGTGTGATTAATTGCACAAAACAGAATGGATACCATTAAACCGAATCTATCCCTTATTCTCTGACAATTGAAGCTCGGTGCTTCTATTGTTTCGAAAGATCTTAACCAGCATTCAGAACTCTTTAAGTCGCTTTGTAGAATAAGCATTGAAAGCTTTTCTTTGTAAGTGGGACTTAAAAGACCTCAGGTGCGAGGGAAGGATACAGATTTCCGTACAGCTGTTTCAGCAGAGGAAAGACTGCTGATTACCCTCGAATAAGGAATATTGTTATACTGGTTCCTACAGATACACCACACGTGTGTAACAAGTAACACATGGTTTTCTGACAACCTGTTTTCTATATTGCTATTCCTCTTTTGTTACACTGTTTGTCACGCCTGCTTATTGAACACGGATGACCGTTACAATTACTATCATCATCATCATCATCATCATCATCAATATCCATCTCGTCTTAAAGAGAATTCAGCGCAGATGTTGTAGAATATAAACACCGGACTTTTCCGCCAACCCAGTGGTTGATCATCACTTTATGTATTGTCTGATATCTCACGAATTAGTTTCACAACTCTTATTTTAATTTTTTTTTGTCAGACAGCAAACTATCCACATTTCCTTGACTGGGTCTGTGTGTTTGCCCGAGTTTGTTGCTTCATGTATTCCATGAAGTATGTATCAAAGGAAACCAAATCATTTGGCTGCCGTCCGTTACGAATTACCGGCTGCTTATAATCACTGCTGTTGCTTTCACGGAAAGAAGCCTAGCTGTTTGAATCTTGAAACTTGCAGGAGTAACTCCACCTCACTGGAATTATAGCAGTTAAATACAGTTGATAATTATGCGGTATGAAAACTCACATGATGCCTTGTAAGTAACAACGGTGGTAATGTATTAATTTTGTTGCCTTAATTAAGCTACTCAGTATTGTGATTTTGTTGTAAGTTTTAATCAGAAAACACCAGTTTCCTTCGTGCAATAAGAAATTCTTTCCCACGCCAAATCCACTCTGTCCCTGGGGGTGGCTGTTTTCAGAAAGGCTTGGCTGTTGCTCAGTTAACTGTACAAAAGCAAAATTTGTGGCTTCATCAACCTTCCGTACAACATGAAAAACGTAAAAAAAAAAACACACACACACACAGAGAGGAAACTAGACAACCACTGTGCAACAAAACTCTTGAGAGGACTTGTTCGTGCAGCTTCTGCGAGCGGAGTTTCTTAGTCTTCCGCGAATGGCGTTGCAGATTTCTCGGTGTGCGCGGCACCGTACAGTCCCACTTGTTCAGCTAGGCCTAGCAGAAATTTGTGGAAGCTGCAGTTGCCTTGCGGTTTCCAGTTTCCTTGGTGTGCGCTCGCTCTTTCACGGGACTTTTCGGAAAGTTACTTTTATTTCCCGTGTTTTGGTAATTGTACATTATTATATAGGAATATTTTATGGCTCCCTAGGTGTGATATTATTGGCGAAGTTGGCGTTCGAATTAGGGACTTTCTGAAAATAAGTCTACGACCAATGATTTCTAGTGGTTGGCAACTTCTCTAGAATTCCAAATGTTCCCTTTCAATCTCAAACGTCGCCAATGATATTAAATACAAACTGCTTCCTTTGTATATTCATTTGCAACTTCAAAACGCTGTCTGTAAAATATATGTCGTCGAATGAATGAATGGTGGTAATAAAAGGTTGATGGATGTAGAAGGTGGATATAGTTGCCTAACATGACCATCTGTCTGAAAAGATTAACAGAAGCCATCAAATATCTGTCAGAATACTCGATGCCTAGTTCGAGGTTCGAAATAGACAGTTCACTTTTATTGGTCAGATTTTTTTGGGCTAGCTTGATCCGTCTCAAAAAACATACTTACATAAGAATTTCAAGGAGAAAAAAACACTCAAATTACGAAAGAAATACTTCACCCTTATCCGGAAAAAGAATTTTAATAGCACCAAAAATTCTAACATAATGGGAAGTTTCTCGCAACACTTTCTCGGTTGAGCTTTCAGGCGATCAGAATTGCTTGATTGTTTCTTAAATTTGTTTTCGGTAATAACAGATGAAATGCGTGCACATCATTTAAGCCTGAGACCCTCTATATAGTTCAATACATTTCTTAAAATTGTCTATGAATACGTTCTGATCAACACAGTTAAAGTTAAAATGTTGTTCTTACATAACTGTATTATTTAATGTTGATCACGTAGCTGCGGATTTACGTAACTTTAGTGCGGGAATCCTTGTCCTTTTATTGTGAGGGCCTTAAGTTGTTTTAATCCTTTAGTCGATGATATCCACCGCTTGTTTTAACAAGGATTTATGCAATGTAAACGACGGGGTATGGCAAGACTTGAAGCAGAACTACCTGCCCCTTGTTGTAGCATCTTCGTTGAGAATTTCAGGTGGTCCTGAATTATTCAGACTTGTGTAGAATCTTTTTTTTTTAAAGACATATCGGCGCTTAATTGCAATAACACCTAGTCTTAAGACTAACAAGCTATTTTACTCTGACTTAATTTGCTAAATGAATATTAACTTCAGGTGTCTCCCAGCTGTTCTACCTGTTTTGTTTTGCTTACGCGCTGTCTTTTCCTTTGTTGGCGGTGATTACTGCACTAACAATGTGCCCTGTTTTTATCACACACTTATAGTGTTTATGGTGCACTTCACTGTGCTCTGCTTTTAGTTATCACTGCACAAGCTCAAGAGGTTTTTTGTGTAGAATCTGAAGGTTTTTTTACAAAAGCCTGCTAATGAGGTAAGTCTTCAGTCAGATGAATCCATTCCACACCTTCATGTGTAATTTGTGTAAAGCTTTGAAGTACAGAATTTACCTGAATTATATTTAAATAATCAGTTACCACCCCACTGAAAACACTACTTCTCAGTTACAAAAATGAAATTATTAACAATCTGTAGGGAATTCAAAGCTGTTTTTGTCCGAAAATACCGTGAAATCCTGCAATTTTAAAAATAAATAAGATAAAAGCAGAGCCTTTTAATGACAGGGCAGGTGGTATATATAACCACTGTGATTTATTGGGTTCATATTTATGTAAATATTACCATTTTATCTGTTTCTTGGCCATGAAGTAGAAAAAGAAAGAAATAAAACAGTATGGTATTCCTTAGCAGCTCTAAAGACAGAAATTGCAATACAGCTATTCTAATGCATCACAAAAAGCAAAATGAAACACAAAAGTTTATTTTCAGTTGTGTCTTCAATGAACAAACTGAGCATTGTTCCAGTGTTTCTTTTCCAAACCAGATAGGCTATGGAACAATGCAGATGCCTTGTGCATAGTTTAGTGGAGTTGGGGTGTCATGATAATCCACATTTCCTTGTACGTTTGGAAACTCCCGCTTTATACAACAAGGCAGAAGTGAAATTGTGTGCCTCACGTTTCACAGTGTCAGTCGGTTTGCTGAATGGTAGGATCCGCTTCTGACAGAAAGCTGTGAGGGCTTTAGACCTTGTGTTGGAATACTGGACGACAAGAGAAATGGACACAGGTGCAGCAGATGACAGGAGAGAGAGGTTTTTTGTAATATATGCACACACACATGTTCATTTTAGTGGCGTATAAAAAGAGACAGCTATATAGTGCATGAATGACAGTGATTGGCTCTTAATACACTGTCTACTGCGCATCAGTGGGATGTTTTGCAATGTGTCTCCCCTGCGGGCTCCTGTATGCAGATAGAAGCCTCGGGATGACCCATCTACTAACACAATTCAAAAAATCTACCCTGCTGCGACCCACACTACTCACAGTGGAGAGATGGTGTCTCCAGTCGTCAAGGGAATCCTGAGTGCCGAATGTACTGTCGTGACGTTGACTCATAATAGGTATATCGATTATGCGAAGCAAATAGAAACTCTTTGTTATTTAGTGATTATTTCAGTGTTCGAAGCATTCACTCTAATTTTATCTCAGTTTATCAATATATTTTATTGTATAACGCCCCCTGGGAAGAAGTGGATTGATACTTTATTTTTCTGACGTGGGTAGTGTGTGGTTTAGAATGAAAACGCCCCAGGGGGATTTTATTATAATACTAGTGCAAAGCCTTTGAAATTTCAATGCGAATTTTGACAGTTCCCTTCTCTAGTTATGATTTCGGTAGGTAATTCTTCAGCTGTCCCTTTCATATACATTATAATCGTACAGAGATAGTATGAAATCACAATTCTAATAAATATTCACTCCATGAATTTGAAAAGTCCTTGGGAGACAGCTTTATATATTTTATCTGCAATATGTGACGCTGTTTTTACAAACGAATTATAAGTACGCCGTGACTGCTTCATAAAAATAAAATGTCACTGAATATTCAAACCATAAATTTGAAAAGTTCTTAACAGTCGGATTGTCAGTTGTTACCTTAAAGTTACGAAGTTCTGTTGTCGCCCGAAGCATGCGTAATTAATGGCCGATTTTAGTATGATGTCAGTAAGTACACACGCTGGGAATAACTTCCATCTGATAAAAGTGCCAACTAATATTAGAAAAACTCGATCGTGACTCAAACACCCCGTGTATTCTTTATGCACCCCTCAATCCTTGAAGAAGGCGGAACTAGGTTTTTCGGACTGTCGGAAAAAAACAATCCAACGACTCATATAATGTCATGACCATGTTAATAGCTGGATGATCGTGTGTCAATTTCTAGAAAGGGCGTGAAACGTGTCTTCGTCATTGTGTCTAGATCAACTACGGGTAGGGAGAGTGGCAGAATTCTGCGCATTTCAGCAAGAAGTGTCACTATCAACCACAGATTTACATATATGAGAATAACAATAACACGCGTTGTTCTCCAACGGTTATTATGCATTTTCCAATTAACCTTTTAAATTTTGAAAAAAAAAACGCAGACAAGAAACGTGCAAACAACCCAAGGGGTGCAGTTGCACAGAATTGCCTAACTTGTAGGGCAGTTTGCAGTGTAATTCTGGGCATTTCCGCCAACCCTTTCATTTTGCCAAAATTACATAAACAGAACTTCCGGGGACGGAAACGGCTTTAAGAATCGATGTGTGATGTTGATGAAAAAGAAGTAGAATAGGAGGAGGAGGAGTAGAAGAATAGTTTTATTTATTACCATCGTAAATAAGTAAAATAAATATGAAAATATGTTGTATATATTATTTCCTTCTCATATTCTCTATTCTTGATGCACAAATCATAGGAATAATTCTTCGGAGAATATCATTCACTATGCTAGTCCAGTACGTACAGCTCACTTACATGTACCCTCTGTTCAGCAAAAATCAAGCGGCCTGAAATTCTCTAAGTCCCGAACTGAAAGTCACGTGACGTACAGTTGCCATCATAATTCGAGTCGTTTTAATTTCCCCATATTTGTGTATTCGTGGCGTTTCTCTGTCTTCCATTCATTACAATTAATCACGTCGCGTATATATCAACCAAAGACATCAATACATTCGCTGAATTTGAAGTTAAAACATGAATTAAAGTTTATTAATTTTCCGAGGCGTGTGGCTTGCTAGCTCTGCTTCCACGGATGATTGTTGCGAAAGGGTGGTTGTTTTCCGCACCAGGAGGCAGCCGAGCGCGTTAACGCGTGATGGCAATACACTTCGGAAACAAACTACATTGGTTCGTGTCCCAGTGTCAGCATACAATTGTTTTTTATTTTTGAATGTGTTTTATACTTACACTCAATTAAATTGTGCAGTAACACATTCATTGTTTAATTATATGTTTCAAAAGTTATCTTTGCTCCACTGGCAGGGTTATAAATGCGAGTGACGCAAATATTTCTGTTTTTTTCCGCAATTCTTTTTTCTTTGTTTAGAGTCATTCTGATTTAGAGGTTTCGTGTTAGAATGGGTCTAAAACTAGGCATATGAATCTCTTTGCTTGCGGGCCGTAGCGGGTCACGTGATCTGACATTGGACTGCACGATTTGAAATATTTATGGAAAGAAATTGTTGAGCGTACGATGGGCGTGCTGGGGAGGTCTGGACGGAGGGTGGTTTCAGTCTTGTATTGTTTCAGGGGTTGGGGTGTGGAGAATGACAAACTGTTGGAAAAGGTGCAGCTCAATTTTAGCTTTCGAAACAAGTTCATAATTCTTCTTCCGTTTTTACTTATAGTAGACAATAACACATTTTCAAAAATGTTTCAAATCGTGCAGCCCACTGTCAGATCTCGTGACCCGCTGCGACCCGCAAGCAACAACGAGATTCACATGTCTAGTTTTAGCCCCATTCGAACACCAACCCTCTAAATCAGAATGGTGGTAAACAAAGAAAAAAGAATTACGGAAAAATAACAGAAATATTTGCGTCACTCGCATTTATAACACTGCCAATGGAGCAAAGATATCTTTCAAAACATATAATTAAATAATGAATGTGTTACTGCATAATTTAATTGAGTGTTTGTAAGTATAAAATACGAGGGTTGGAACTTTAATAGTGGCAACTATTTATTTACAACTAATACAAAATAGATACATGTTTCGAAGTTTTACTGTCCTTCAGTGTAGTCACCAGCATTGTGTACAAC
>Ga0209628_10004230_pt1 | contig 10319 bp, 19 predicted proteins | sample TergutCu122P4_FD_187285 | JGI IMG/M metagenome (GOLD analysis project Ga0209628, IMG submission 187285) | Cubitermes ugandensis P4 segment gut microbial communities from Kakamega Forest, Kenya - Cu122 P4 (SPAdes) (version 2) | ecosystem: Host-associated > Arthropoda: Insects > Digestive system... | reverse complement strand
CGCGCATTTTCGGGCCGGTGACGCGCGAACTGCGGACCGAGCGCTTCATGAAGATCGTCTCCCTGGCGCCCGAAGTTCTCTGAGGATTTTTAGTCATGAACAAGATTCGCAAGGGCGACAATGTCATTGTTGTTGCCGGCAAGGACAAGGGCAAGCGCGGCGCTGTGCTACGCGGCCTCATCGGCGACCGTGTGCTCGTCGAGGGCGTGAACAAGGTCAAACGGCATACCCGCCCGAACCCGGTCAAGGGGCAGCCTGGCGGGATTCTGGAAAAAGAAATGCCAATTCATGTTTCAAACGTGGCGCTGGTCAACCCGGCGACGCAAAAGGCCGACCGAGTCGGCTTCAAGACGCTGGACGATGGTCGCAAGGTTCGCGTCTTCAAGTCGAACGGCGAAACCGTGGAAGCGTAAGGAAGGACTTATGGCGCGCTTGCAGGAATACTACAAACAGACCGTCATGGCCGAACTGACCAAAAAGTTCGGTTATAAATCGGTCATGGAGGTGCCCCGCATCACCAAAATCACGCTGAACATGGGCGTGGGTGAGGCGGTCGGCGATAAAAAGGTGCTCGAGAATGCAGTGGGCGACATGGCGAAGATTGCGGGTCAGAAACCCGTGACGACCAAGTCGAAAAAGTCCATCGCCGGCTTCAAGATCCGTGAAGGCTATCCAATCGGCTGCATGGTCACGCTGCGCGGGGGGCGGATGTATGAGTTTCTCGATCGCCTGGTAAGCATCGCGTTGCCGCGTATCCGCGACTTCCGCGGCATTTCGGGCAAAGCCTTCGATGGCCGCGGCAACTACAACCTGGGCGTCAAGGAGCAGATCATCTTTTCGGAAATCGAATACGACAAGATTGATGCCCTGCGCGGGATGAATATCAGCATTACCACAACCGCGAAATCCGACGAAGAAGCCAAGGCGCTTCTCGCGGCTTTCAAATTCCCCTTCAAGAACTGAGGGAACCATGGCGAAACTTGCACTCAAGAATCGCGAAGCCAAGCGCGCTAAAACGGTGGCGAAATATGCCGCCAAGCGCGCCGAACTGCTCGCCATCATCAACAATGCCAAGCTCTCCGATGAGGAGCGCATGGCGGCGCGGCTGACGTTCCAGCAACTGCCCCGCAACGCCAGCCCGGTGCGCCAGCGTAACCGCTGCGAGTTGACCGGCCGTCCGCGCGGCTATTTCCGCAAGTTCGGTCTGTGCCGCAACAAGCTGCGTGAAGTGGCGATGCGCGGCGAGGTGCCCGGCATCATCAAGGCCAGCTGGTAAAAGGAGATCGAGAATGAGTATGACTGACCCGGTCGCCGATATGCTGACGCGCATCCGCAATGCGCAGATGGCCCAGAAAACCTCTGTTGTCATGCCAGCGTCCAAGCTCAAGGCGGCGATTGCCGCCGTGCTCAAGGACGAGGGGTATGTCGATGATTTTGTCGTGCGCGAGACCAACGGAAAATCCAACCTGGATATCGCGCTGAAATACTACGCGGGCCGTCCGGTGATTGAGCGCATTGAGCGCATTTCCCGCCCCGGCTTGCGTGTTTACAAGGGATCGAGCGAACTGCCCCGCGTCATGAACGGACTGGGCATCGCCATCGTTTCGACGCCGAAGGGCGTCATGACCGACCGCCGCGCCCGCGCCACGAATGTTGGTGGCGAAGTGCTGTGCATCGTGGCGTAAGGAGCGAGCGATGTCACGTATTGCAAAATATCCGGTTGAACTGCCCAAGGGCGTCGAAGTCACGTTGTCAGCGGCGGAAATCAGCGTCAAGGGGCCGCTTGGCACGCTCAAGCAAGCCCTTCATCCGGCGGTGAGCATCGAGCGCAACGGCGACGCCTTGCAGTGCAAGGCCGTGGCGGGCGCGGAAAATGGCAACGCGCTCTCTGGCACGACGCGCGCTTTGCTGGCCAATATGGTCACGGGCGTCACCAAGGGCTTCGAGAAAAAACTGACCCTGGTTGGCGTCGGCTACCGCGCGCAAGCGCAGGGCGCCAAGCTGAATCTGACGCTGGGCTTCTCGCACCCGGTGGTGCATGACATGCCGGACGGCATCAAGGTGGAAACGCCTTCGCAGACGGAGGTCATCATCAAGGGTATCGACAAGCAGGTTGTGGGACAGGTGGCGGCCGAAGTGCGCGGCTATCGTCCGCCGGAGCCTTATAAAGGCAAGGGCGTGCGTTACGCGAACGAGGTTATCGTTCTGAAAGAAACGAAGAAGAAGTAAGGGTACCGGACAATGGACAAAAAGCAGGCGCGTTTGCGCAGGGCTCGCAAAACCCGAGCCAAGATTGCCGAACTCAAGGCGGTGCGTCTCTGTGTGCACCGATCCAACAGCCACATCTATGCCCAGATCATCGATGGCGACGGCGCCAGGGTGCTGGCGGCGGCCTCGACGGTCGAAGCGGATGTGCGCAAGCAGGTGCTCGACTGCGACAACATCAAAGCCGCGACTTTGGTCGGCAAGCTGATCGCCGAGCGGGCCAAGTCCGCCGGCATCGAAGCGGTTGCCTTCGACCGCTCCGGCTTCATTTATCACGGTCGCGTCAAGGCGCTGGCCGAAGCCGCGCGTGAAGGCGGGCTCAAGTTTTAAGCGAGGTTAGCAATGGCAAAACCGCAGACGAAAAAACCGCAGGCGTCCGAGGAGCGCGATGACGGCCTGCGCGAGAAAATGGTCTCCATCAATCGCGTGACCAAGGTAGTGAAGGGTGGCCGCATTCTTGGCTTCGCCGCGCTTACCGTGGTTGGTGATGGCGACGGCGGCGTCGGCATGGGCAAGGGCAAGTCGCGTGAGGTTCCCGTGGCGGTGCAGAAGGCCATGGAAGAAGCGCGCCGCAAGATGGTCAAGATTCCGCTCAAGAACGGCACGCTGCAACATGCCGTGATCGGCGAGCATGGCGCTTCTCGCGTCCTCATGCAACCGGCATCGGCGGGTACCGGCATCATCGCCGGCGGCCCGATGCGCGCTGTTTTCGAGGTGATGGGCATGACGGACGTGCTGGCCAAGTGCCTGGGTTCGACCAACCCCTACAACGTGGTCCGCGCGACGCTCGACGGCCTCACCAGAATGAGCACGCCAGCGGAAGTGGCTGCCAAGCGCGGCAAAACCATTGAAGAAGTTCTGGGGTAAGCCATGACGGAGAAAAAAATCAAGGTCACCCTGGTCAAGGGGCTGATGGGCACCAGACAAGATCATCGCGCCACGGTGCGCGGTCTCGGCCTCAAGCGCCGCAACCATACGGTCGAACTGGTCGACACGCCGGCTGTGCGCGGCATGATTAACAAGGTTGCTTACCTCGTGAAGTGTGAGGGCTGAGAATGAAACTGAACAATCTGAAACCCGCAGCGGGTGCGAAACACGCCAAGCGCCGCGTCGGTCGCGGCATTGGCAGCGGTTTGGGCAAGACCGCCGGTCGCGGTCACAAAGGCCAGACTTCGCGCGCTGGCGGCTTCCACAAAGTTGGTTTTGAGGGCGGTCAAATGCCGCTCGCCCGCCGTTTGCCCAAGCGTGGATTTGTCTCGCTGACGCGCGCCCGCAATGTTGAGGTGCGTCTGTCCGATCTGGAAAAGTTGCCGGTTGGCGAAATCGACCTGCTGGTACTCAAGCAGGCCGGCGTCATTTCGGGCGACGCCTTGTCCGCGAAGGTCATCCTGTCGGGCAAGCTGACGAAAAAAGTTGCGCTCAAGGGCGTCGGCGCCACCAAAGGCGCCAAGGCGGCCATTGAGGCTGCCGGCGGCAGCGTTGCGGCGGAATAACCGGGAACGATTGCGGGAACGATCTTGGCCAAAGATATTGCAACCCTGGGCAAAGCAGGTAAGTTCGGCGATTTGAAGCGCCGGCTGATGTTCCTGCTCGGCGCGCTGATCGTCTATCGCATCGGCGCGCACATCCCCGTGCCGGGCATCAATCCGGAGCGGCTGGCTGAGCTTTTCCAGGGGCAGCAGGGCGGTATCCTCGGTATTTTCAACCTGTTTTCCGGCGGCGCTTTGAAGCGTTTCACTATCTTTGCGCTCGGCATCATGCCTTACATCTCTGCCTCGATCATCATGCAGTTGATGGCGATTGCCGTTCCCTCGCTGGAGGCGCTGAAGAAAGAAGGCGAGGCGGGCCGGCGCAAGATCACGCAGTACACCCGCTATGGCACGGTGGGACTGGCGCTGGTACAGGGGTTTGGCATCGCCATTGCGCTCGAATCGCAGCAGGGTCTGGTGCTGACCCCTGGCATCCTGTTTCGCATCACCTGCCTGACGACATTGCTGACCGGCACCATGTTCCTGATGTGGCTGGGCGAGCAGATTACCGAACGCGGCATCGGCAACGGCATTTCCATCATCATTTTCGCCGGTATCGCTGCTGGACTTCCGAACGCCGTCGGCGGCCTGTCCGAACTGGTGCACACCGGCGCCATGCATCCCCTGACAGCGATTTTCATTGTCGCTTTAGTGTTTCTGGTGACCTACCTGGTTGTCTTCGTCGAACGCGGTCAGCGCAAGATTCTGGTCAACTATGCCAAGCGCCAGGTCGGCAATAAAGTGTATGGCGGGCAGAGTTCGCATCTGCCCCTCAAACTTAATATGTCGGGCGTCATTCCGCCGATCTTCGCCTCCTCGATCATCCTGTTTCCCGCCACGGTGGCAGGTTGGTTTGGCACGAGCGAGGGCTGGTACTGGCTGAAGGACATTGCCTCGACACTGTCACCAGGCCAGCCGATCTACGTCATGTGTTATGCGGCGGCGATTGTTTTCTTCTGCTTTTTTTATACCGCGCTGGTTTTCAGCCCGAAAGAGACGGCGGACAATCTGAAAAAGAGCGGCGCTTTCGTGCCGGGCATTCGTCCGGGTGAACAGACAGCGCGCCATATCGACAAGATTCTGATGCGTTTGACGCTGGTGGGCGCAATCTACGTGACGCTGGTTTGTTTGCTGCCCGAGTTTCTGATTCTGAAATGGAATGTGCCCTTCTATTTCGGCGGCACCAGCCTGCTGATCATTGTTGTCGTGACGATGGACTTCATGTCCCAGGTTCAGGCCTATGTCATGTCGCATCAATACGAGAGTCTGCTGAAGAAAGCCAATTTCAAGGGAACGGGTATTCCCGGCAGATAGGGCGATGGCCAAGGAAGATGTCATTGAGATGCAGGGCGAGGTGCAGGAAAACCTGCCCAACGCGACGTTCAAGGTCAAGCTGGAGAACGGGCACGTGATTCACGCATTCATATCGGGCAAGATGCGCATGCACTACATTCGCATCCTGCCGGGCGACAAGGTGACGGTGCAGATGACGCCTTACGACCTGACCAAGGGTCGTATCACCTTCCGCGCCAAGTAAAGGGCATTAGGAGAAAGACATGAAAGTTCTCGCATCGGTGAAGAAGTTGTGCCGCCACTGCAAGGTCATCCGCCGCAAGGGCGTGGTCCGCATCATATGCAAGGATCCGCGCCACAAGCAGCGTCAGGGTTGATCGGGCAAGGCTGCACGGTTATAATTTACAGTTTCGCTTTTTTGGGGTGACGAAAGGTCAACGCTTATGGCCCGCATTGCTGGGGTAAACATTCCGAACCACCAACACGCCGCGATCGCGCTGACTGCGATCTATGGCATTGGGCGCACGCGCGCGCAGAAGATTTGTGATGCCGTGGGCATCGCACACGCAACCAAGATCAAGGATCTGACCGACGCGCAGATGGACAAGCTGCGCGAAGAAGTCGGTAAATTCACGATCGAGGGCGATTTGCGCCGCGAGGTCACCATGAGCGTCAAGCGCCTGATGGATCTCGGCTGCTATCGTGGCGTGCGCCATCGCAAGGGGTTGCCCGTGCGCGGTCAGCGCACCCGCACCAACGCCCGCACGCGCAAGGGGCCGCGCAAGGCAATCCGCGCAGCGACGAAGTAAGGACATTAGATGGTTACCAAATCCACTGCCGCCAAGGCGCGCAAAAAGGTCAAGAAGAATGTTGCCGAGGGCATCGCGCACGTTCATGCTTCCTTCAACAACACGATCATCACGATCACCGACCGTCAGGGCAACGCCCTCTCGTGGGCGACTTCCGGCGGCGCCGGTTTCAAGGGTTCCCGCAAGAGCACGCCGTTTGCCGCGCAGGTTGCCGCCGAGCATGCAGGCAAGGCCGCGCAGGAATGCGGTGTAAAGAATCTGGAAGTGCGCATCACCGGGCCTGGCCCCGGCCGCGAATCGGCCGTGCGCGCACTCAACGCCATCGGCATCAAGATTTCCAGCATTACCGACATCACGCCGATCCCCCATAACGGCTGCCGCCCGCCGAAAAAGCGCCGCGTCTGAGCGCCGGAATATCAGGAGTTAAATCGTGGCCCGCAATTTAGATGCCAAATGCCGTCAGTGCCGCCGGGAAGGCGAAAAGCTCTTCCTGAAAGGCGAAAAATGTTTCACTGACAAATGCGCTTTCGAGCGCCGTTCCGATGCCCCCGGCCAGCATGGCCAGAAGTCCGGTCAGCGCCTGTCCGGCTACGGCGTTCAACTGCGCGAGAAGCAGAAGATCCGCCGTACCTACGGCGTGCTTGAGCGCCAGTTCCGCAAGGTGTATGCCGAAGCCGACCGCCGCAAGGGTCAGACTGGCGAAAACCTGCTGCAACTGCTGGAGAGCCGTCTCGATACCGTTGCCTACCGCATGGGCTTCGGCGTCTCGCGGGCGGAAGCGCGCCAGCTGGTGCGTCACAACGGCGTGCTGGTCAACGGCAAGCGGGTGAATATTCCCTCGTATGACCTGCGCCCCGGCGACACGGTTGAACTGGTCGAGAAAACACGCGGTCATCTGCGCGTCAAGGCTGCGCTGGAAGCCGCCGAATCGCGCGGCTTTCCTGAGTGGATCGAGGTCGACGCCAAGGCGGGCAAAGGCGTTTTCAAGACCTATCCGGCGCGTACCGATCTACCCGCAACGATCAACGAAAGCCTGATCGTCGAATTGTATTCGCGCTGATCCGGCATCTCGCTGACGTAACGAATCTGAAGGGAACAAGATGCAAGCGACTACGCTGCTGAAACCGCGCATCATTGATGTGCAAACCCTCTCCCCGGTGCATGCCCGCGTCGTCATGGAGCCGTTCGAGCGCGGCTACGGCCACACGCTCGGCAACGCCCTGCGCCGCATCCTGCTCTCCTCGATGCCCGGCGCCGCGCCGACCGAAGTAATCATCGAGGGCGTCCTGCACGAATACTCCACGCTGGACGGCGTGCGCGAGGACGTGGTTGACCTCATCCTCAACCTCAAAGGCGTCGTGCTCAAGATGCACAATCGCGGCGAGGCGCTCCTCACCCTCTCCAAGCAGGGCGAAGGCATCGTCACCGCGGGCGACATCAAATCCAGCCACGACATCGAAATCATCAACCCCGATCACGTCATCGCCCACATTGCCCCCGGCGGCAAACTGGATATGCAGATCAAGGTTGAAAGCGGCCGCGGCTATGTGCCGGCCAACTCCCGTCCTGTCAGCAGCGAGACCAAGAGCATCGGCCACATCATGATCGACGCCTCGTTCAGCCCGATCCGCCGCGTCGTCTATTCCGTCGAATCGGCCCGCGTCGAACAGCGTACCGACCTCGACAAGCTCATCATGGACATCGAGACCAACGGCGCCGTTGAACCGGAAGAAGCCATCCGTTATGCCGCGCGGGTGCTGCTGGAACAAATATCCGTTTTCGCCGACCTCGAAGGCACGCCGATCACCGCCGAGCCGCCGCGCCCGAGCCAGATCGACCCGATCCTGCTGCGCCCGGTCGACGATCTCGAACTCACCGTGCGCTCCGCCAACTGCCTGAAAGCCGAGAACATCTATTACATCGGCGATCTCATCCAGCGCACCGAAACCGAACTGCTGAAAACGCCGAATCTCGGGCGCAAATCGCTCAACGAGATCAAGGAAGTGCTGGCCTCACGCGGCCTCACCCTGGGCATGAAGCTCGAAAACTGGCCCCCGCTGGGCCTGGAGAAGCTGTCGTAATACGGCAGCAATAAAAAACGAGAGGTAACCAATGCGCCACCGTCACGGCCTTCGCAAACTCAACCGCACCAGCAGCCATCGCCTGGCGATGCTGCGCAACATGACCAACTCCCTGTTGCTTCATGAAGCGATCAAAACCACCCTGCCCAAGGCCAAGGAACTGCGCCGCGTCGTCGAACCGATGATCACGCTCGGCAAGAAACCTTCGCTCGCCAACCGCCGCCTGGCCTTCAATCGCCTGCGCGACCGCGACATCGTCACCAAGCTGTTCGACGAACTCGGCCCGCGCTTCGCCAACCGCAACGGCGGCTATCTGCGCATCCTCAAATTCGGCTTCCGCCAGGGCGACAATGCGCCGATGGCGTTGGTCGAACTGGTCGACCGCGCCGAGCAAGCCGAAACGCCTGCGGCGGAATAAGACGTTCCACGCACACCGCAACAAGGCCCGCTTCGGCGGGCCTTGTCGTTTCTGGGGCGGATGGAAAAGTCTGGCGCTGGAGGACGGCGTGTCAAGGATCAGGGATCAGGGTTAGCTGAGTGTCATGGCGAGGTATAGAACCCAAAAACAGTTTGATGCTAATATCAAATAACCAATGGATATAAGCGGTTCCTTGCCATGAACTTGCAACAGATGCGTTATGTGTATGAAGTTGCCCGCTGCGGCCTCAATGTCTCCGAGGCCGCCGTCGCGCTGCACACTTCGCAGCCGGGCGTCTCCAAGCAAATTCGCCAGCTCGAAGAAGAGCTGGGCGTCGATGTTTTCGTGCGTCAGGGCAAGCGCCTGACCGCCGTGACCGATCCGGGGCGCGAGGCCTTGAAAATCATCGAGCGCCTGCTGCGCGAGCTGGGCAATCTGCGCAGCATTGGTGATGAGTTCGGCGCCGAGGAATCGGGCACGCTCACCATCGCCACCACGCACACCCAGGCCCGCTATGTGCTGCCGCCCATCGTGAGCGCTTTCATGCGGCATCACCCGGGCGTGCGTATCCACCTGCGCCAGGGCAGCCCTGCCGAAGTCTGCGACTATGTGCTGGACGGCGTTGCCGATCTTGCCATCGCCACCGAAAGCATTGCCGAACGCGAGGAGCTGGTGATGCTGCCGTGCTATCAGTGGAACCGCTGCGTCATCGCGCCGCCGAAGCATCCCATTCTCGATGCCCGGCCGCTGACGCTGGAAGCCATCGCCCAATACCCGGTGATTACCTACGGTCACGCCTTTACCGGCCGCAGCCAGATCAATCGCGCCTTTGCCGCGCGCGGGCTGGAGCCGAATGTCGTCCTTACCGCGATTGATGCCGACATCATCAAGACGTACGTCGCGCTCGGGCTGGGCATCGGCATTGTCGCCTATATGGCGTTTGATCCGAAGACGGACAAGCATCTGCGCGCGGTCGATGCCGCCCACCTGTTCGAATCGGCCACGACCCGGCTGGGCATCCGCCGCAACGCCTGGCTGCGCGGCTATGCCTATACGTTCATCGAACAGTTCGCCCCGCACCTGACGCGCAAAATGGTCATGGCGGCGCTGGCGGGGAAAACGGGGAGCGACCCCGGATTGTAAAAGTCTGGCGCCACAGGACGGCGCGAAACGTCGTGCGCGGGCGGACCGTCTTTACCGGCGCATGACGCGGACGCCGTCCGGCGTTCCCAGCAGCGCAATATCGGCGCCGCGCAGGGCGAACAGGCCGTTGGTGACGACGCCGGTCATGCCGTTGATGCGGGTTTCCAGCGCTTGCGGATCGGTGATCGAAAGCCCTTTCACGTCGATGATGACATTGCCGTTGTCGGTGGTAAACCCGGCGCGCAACACCGGCTCGCCGCCGAGCCTGGCCAATTCGCGGGTGACGTGGGCGCGGGCCATCGGGATGACTTCGACCGGCAGGGGGAAGCCGCCCATCACCCGCACCAGCTTGGAAGCGTCGGCGATGCAGACGAATTTTTGCGCCACGGCGGCGACGATTTTCTCGCGTGTGAGCGCGCCGCCGCCGCCTTTGATCATGGCCAGGCTGGCGTTGATTTCGTCGGCTCCGTCCACATACACTGGAATGCTGGTGACATCGTTGAGATCGCGCACGGCGATGCCATGACTGGCGAGGCGCTTCGCCGTCGCCTCCGAACTGGCCACCGCGCCGGAGATGCGATCCTTGATCTTCGCCAGTTCATCAATGAAGTAATTGGCCGTCGAGCCGGTGCCGACGCCGATGATGGCGCCGGGCACAACGTAATCAATGGCGGCGCGCGCCACGGCTTGTTTGAGTTCGTCTTGCGTCATGCTGTTTTTGGGTTGGCTGGACATGGCGGGAAACTCAGCTTGGACGTTTTGACGAATGAGTATCATGGTG
>Ga0209628_10004229_pt1 | contig 10319 bp, 1 predicted proteins | sample TergutCu122P4_FD_187285 | JGI IMG/M metagenome (GOLD analysis project Ga0209628, IMG submission 187285) | Cubitermes ugandensis P4 segment gut microbial communities from Kakamega Forest, Kenya - Cu122 P4 (SPAdes) (version 2) | ecosystem: Host-associated > Arthropoda: Insects > Digestive system >... | reverse complement strand
CCGCTCTTCGAATATGGTGGAAGTTTTTGTTTCCCCAAAAAGGGGAAAGGCAATACGGCTCAGTTAAGGTATTCGTTTCAAGTCGTCATTCCCGCGAAAGCGGGAATCCAGTGGACCTTGGTTATCGCTGGAATATGGATGCGCCGCCTGGATTCCCGCCTTCGCGGGAATGACGAAATCATGGGCTGCGCTTAACTGAACAGCATGAGGGGGAGAGGGGAAGAAGTGTCAGCGGCGGCCACAACCCGCGGCTGTTCCTGTAATTGCAGAAGGTGTTTTGATGAAAAAGCGTTACTCCTCACCGGGCCGCCTGCACCCGCTGGCCTTGGCTTTGACCTGTGTGCTGGGCACGCCTGTGCTGGCGCAGAACCTGCCCACCGGCTTCACCGCCATCACCGGCGTCAACGCCCCCACCACCGTGGGCAAGGCCATGACCGTCACCCAGACCGCGCAGCGCGGTATTGCGCAGTGGCAGGGCTTTTCCATCGCCAAAGACTACAGCGTCAACGTCGTGCAGCCCAACAAATCCAGCGTGCTGCTCAACCGCGTAGTCGGCGGTAATGCCTCAACCATTGCCGGTGCGCTCAACGCCAACGGCCATGTCTACCTCATCAACCCCAATGGCGTGCTGTTCAGCCGGGGTTCGAGCGTGAACGCAGGCGGGCTGATCGCCTCGACCTTGAACTTGAGCGACAAGAACTTCCTGGCCGGCGGCCGGCTGGCATTCGAGCGCGCCAACACCAACACCGCCACGGTGCGCAATGAAGGCGCCATCACCGCCGCTCCCGGCGGCACCGTGGCCCTGCTGGGCGCGCGGGTGAGCAACGACGGCAACATCAGCGCGCCCGGCGGCAGCGTCGGGCTGGTATCGGCGCGCAAGGTCAATGTCGATTTCGACGGCGACGGCTTGACCACCTTCACCATCCCCGCCGACTCGCAAGCCAGCGGCGCGCTGGTGGACAACAGCGGTTCGATCGATGCCGACGGCGGCCGCATCACGCTGCAAGCGGCTTCCAGCGTGCAGGAACAGGTCGTCAACCAACGCGGCGTGCTGCGCGCGCGTTCGATCAGCAGCCGTGGCGGCCAAATTGTGCTCGGCGGCGACCCCGCCAGCGGCAACGCGGTGCAAATCGGCGGCAGCATCGACGTCTCCGGCAATGCCGCCGGCGGCTCGGTGCAGGTCAGCGCCGCTCAAGTCCAAATCACCGGCGCGCACATCAACGCCAACGGCAACAGCGGCGGCACGGTGGCGGTCGATGCCGCCAACGGCGTAACCCTTGCGCCCGATACCCGCATCAGCGCCGAAGGCGCCAGCGGCGCGGGCGGCAGCATCGCCATCAGCGGGCAGGCCGGCGACGTCGTCATGGGCGCCAGCACGGGCCAAACGCCGTCCGGCGCATGGCTCAGCGCCGCCTCCAGCGGCGGGCCGGGCGGCAACATAACAGTGAGCGGGCGCAATGTCGGCCTGTTCAGCGCCGATACCAGCCCCAACTCGGTCTGGCTCGATGCCAGCGGGGCGGGGCAAGGCGGCAGCATCGCCATTCGCGCCCACGCCGATCCGGGCGTGGCCAGCAGCGGCATCATCGCCATGGACAGCGGCATTGGGCTGCATGCCGACGCCACCTCAGCCAGCGGCAACGGCGGCAACATCACCCTGCTGGGCGACAGCATCGTGCGCGCGCATGGCACGCTCACGGCGCGCGCGGGCGCGACGGGCGGCGACGGCGGCATGGTGGAAACCTCCGCGCCAACGCTGGAACTGGCCGGCATCCGTGTCGATGCCTCGGCGCCCGCAGGCGCGGCGGGGAATTGGCTGCTGGATCCTTATGACGTGAACATCACGCATGGTTCAAGCTCACCCAGCGGTTCGACCGGCGGCGGGCCTCCGAACCTCAATCCCTTCGACCCCGCGACGGAATGCACCACTGTTGTTTACGACGGGGATATCAGCGCCATGTTGAGCCTCGGCAACAACGTGACGATTACGACCGGCACGGGCAGCCCGGCTGGGGTCACGCCGCCGCCCAATGGCGACATTACTTTTGTTCCCGATAGCACTGGCGCCGATGTGGCTATCCGCAAAACTGCCGGCGGCCCGGCGACGCTGACTTTGAATGCCGCCGGTCGCATCATGGCTGACCAGGGTAATCCGAGCATCACATCCACCGCAGGCCCACTCAATGTCGAGTTCACTGCTGGCGGAAACGGTCATGTTCAGGGTGAGTGTTCAATCTGCTTTTTGAATGCGTCCGCCGCCACCAATGGCGGCAATGTGACCATCAGCGCAACCACTGGCGGTGTGGATTGGACTAATAGTCCAATCTCCACCCAGGGTGGCAATGTGACGATAAGCGCGCCCGGCGGCGGGGTGAATCTGACTCACAATGTGAATATGACTACCGCGATCGATACCCAAGGGGGGGCGGTAACGATCACAGGAACGGCAACTGACGCTCCGGGTGTCGAAATGATCAGGAACATTCATGATGCTTATATTCCTCCTCTCATCCAGGCATCAACCGGGAATGTGCAAATCCACGGTACTTCCGCAAATAGCTCCGGGGTAGCAATCACCTGCTATACCAACGATTGCATCCGCACAACCAGTGGTTCTATTACGGTGACGGGGGTTGGCGGAAACAACCCAGGCGCTTCGGGCGTGGCCCTTGTCGGTACCCAGCTCAGCAGCAGCATGAATGGGGTGATTGCGGTGTATGGATTGTCCAGAACGTCCGGCGGGACTGCTTCTGGAGAATCGGGCGTTGTCCTCAACGGGGGCGCCAGCATTTCGACCCCTATCGGCGGCGGTGATATCGATGTGGCGGGCCGCTCCGAAGGCGGCGCGGCTGGGGTGTATGTTGCGCAGAATTCAAGCATCAGCGGCGGTAACAACGTGGTCCTGCGCGCGAGCAATAACGGTACGGCCGATGCGCTGGTCATCGATGGCACTGTCAATACAGGAAATATGTTGAATGTACGCCCTGGAAGCGTCGATGCCGCCGGCAACGCCCGTGAGCTCTCGGACGTTTCCATCGTGCTGGGCGGTTCGGGCGGCGGCTTGTCGATTTCCTCGAGCACGCTCGATCACATGAACGCGCAGCAGCGCACCATCGTCATTGGCAGCGATATTCAGAAGGGCAACATCACGGTAGCCGGCGATATCAACATACCGAACACATCGTCGACGAGGCTCACGCTGCAAAACGGCGGTGGCGGCAACATCACCCTGAATGCACCGGTATCCGCGCCGGTGCTGGGCCTGGTCAGCGCGGGCAACATCACGCAGAGCGCGGCAGCGAACATTACAGCCACTGAGTTGTTTGCCCTGTCCAGCAGCGGCAACGTGGATTTGCAGAACGCTTCGAACGGTATCAATACGGTGGGTGGCAGCGCAGCCGGATCTTTCGCTTACGCCACCAACAACTCGCTGTCGATTGGCTCCATCATCGATATCAAGGGCTATAACGTAGCGGACCATGCGCCTGGAGACATCACGACCAACAGGCCCAACACGCTTTCAGCCGACAGGGTAACGGTGCATGCCGGCGGCGACTTGAATCTGTACTCAACGGTCAATAACACATCGGGAGTCGAGTTGAGGGCGGGCGGGAATTTCACCCTGGGTGGTATTCAGCCGGGCATGTCTGGGCCGGGCGCGAACATCACCGCGGGCGGGCCGGTACGGATAGAAGCCAATCTAATTAATGTTACTGGCGCTGCTCAGGGAGGGCAGATCACGACCAACGGCGGTGATGTGACGATGAGCGCAGCCACTGGCGGTGTGGGTTTAGGCAGTCAAATTGCTACCAATGGCGGTAACGTGACGATGAACGCAGCCGGCGGCAATGTGGTTTTGGCTAGTGGCAGTCAAATTGCTACCAATGGCGGTGACGTGACGATGAACGCAGCCACTGGCGGTGTGGGTTGGACTAATAGTCAAATCTCCACCAGCGGTGGCAATGTGACGATAAGCGCGACCGGCGGCGGGGTGACGCTGACTCACGATGTGAATACCACGGCGATCGATACCCAAGGCGCTACCCACGGGGGGACGGTAACGATCACGGGAACGGCAACTGACGCTCCGGGTGTCGAAATGAACAGGAGCGTTCATGTTGCCAATATTCCCCCCCTCATCAAGGCATCGACCGGGAATGTGCAAATCGACGGTACTTCTGCAAATGGCACCGGGGTAACAATCACCTGCTATGCCAACGACTGCATCGGCACGACCAGCGGTTCCATTACGCTGACCGGGGTCGGTGCCAACAGCCGATACGTTCCGGGCGTGGCTCTTGCCGGTACCCAGCTCAGCAGCGAGGATGGAGCGATCGCGGTGTATGGGTTGGACAGGACTGCTTCTGGAGGATCGGGCGTTGTGCTCAACGAAGGCGCCAGCATTTCCACGGGCGGTTCTGTCAAGCTAGACGCTTCTAACGTGTCCGTGGCTGACAGCAGCCGTATTACCACCAACGGCAGCGACGTGGCGATCAACGGAATCGGCGACGGTGTGTCTTACTCCGGGCAGATATCTACCAACGGCGGCAATGTGGCGATCAACGGAACCGACTATGGTGTGTCTTACTTCGGGCAGATATCTACCAACGGCGGCAATGTGGCGATAAAGGGAAGCGCCCCCGGAGATCGAGGCGGCTCAGTGCATTACTCGGGCCAAATTGCTACCAACGGTGGCGATGTGACGATTGAAGGAACCGGATATTCCGGAATAAGTATGGGCGGGTCAATTGACACCCGAGGCACCGCCCGTGGAGGAGCGGTAACGATTACGGGCACGGGAGAAGGGATTTCGGATCCGTTTTTTATTGCTGTGGATAGTTTTGGCGTCTATATTGGCAGCGTCATCACCACTTCGACCGGCGATGTGCAAATCCGTGGCGTTGCCGCAGGGGATACCGGGCTGACGATCAATTGTTCCGTGGGCAACTGCATCAGTACGACCAGCGGGGCTATCAAACTGTCCGGCGTGGGTACCGATTCCGGCATTCCCTCCGCCTACAACCCCGATGCTCCCATCTCGGGCGTGCTCTTGTCTGGCAACGGCACCAGTATCAGCAGCGAGGATGGCGCGATTGTGGTGTATGGCTTGTCCCAGGCCAGTTCTCGCGGAAATACAGGTGGACTGGGCGCGGGCGTTGTGCTCGGCGCCGGCATCTCCACCACCGGCCACGGCGATATTGATGTGGCGGGACGCACCGAAAGTGACAAGCCCGGCGTGTCTGTCGGGCAAGGCTCGGTCATCAGCGGCGGCAACAACGTGGTCCTGCGCGCAAGCAGCAACGGCACAGCCGATGCGCTGGTCATCGACGGCACTGTCAGCGCAAAGAATGTGTTGAATGTGCGGCCTGGAGAGGTCGATGCCACCGGCAACGTCACTGATTACTCGAACGTTCCGATCGTGCTGGGCGGTTCGGGCGGCGGCTTTTCGATTTCCTCGAATATGCTTGAGCAGCACCTGAACGCATCCACCGTCGTTGTCGGCAGTAACAACCAGACGGGTGACATCACGGTGGCCGGCCCGATCGGCAATGTGTCCACGTCCTTACCGTTCGCGCTCATGTTGCAAAACGATGGTGGCGGCAACATCACTCTCAATGCGCAGGTATTCGCGCCACTGCTGGGTCTGCTCAGCGCGGGCCACATCACGCAGAGCGCGGCGGCGGAGATTACCGCCGATGGTTTGTTTGCCCGGTCCAAAGGCGGCAACGTGGACTTGCAGAACGATTTGAACCGTGTCCATACGCTGGGCGGCGGCTCAGCCAGGTCCGGGTCTTTCGCTTACGCCAGCAACAGTACGGATGCGCTGTCGATTGGCGTCGTCAGTAATTCCGCCACTGTTACGGGCTATGACGCGGCGGGCAATGTGCCTGAGGATATTCCGGCCGGCACGCTTTCAGCGGGCGGGGTGACGGTGCATACCGGCGGCGACTTGAATCTGACGATGGCGATCAACAGCGCATCGGATGTCTTTCTGGATGCGATCTCCCGGGGCAACGTCACGCAGAACGCGGATATCACCGCGAACGGATCGGTAACGATGAATGCCGGTGGCAGGCAAATTCAAATCAGCAGCGCCAAAATCGATGCGGGCGGCGACGTATCGATCGTCGGTGGTCTGGGCACGCAAATCGCGGGCGCCATCAATACCTCGGGCGGTTCTGTCGAACTGAGAGGCTCTAGCGTGTCCGTGGCTGACGGCAGCCGTATTACCACCAGCGGCAGCGATGTGGCGATCAACGGAACCAACAGCGGTGTGTCTTACTCCGGGCAGACCACTACCAATGGCGGTAATGTGACGATAAACGGAACCAACCGTATCAACCGGGCTGGTACTGGGGTGTCTTACTCTGGCCAGATATCTACCAACGGTGGCGATGTAAATATCAACGGAGGCGGACGTTCCGGAGTGGATTTGAATAGTGGTTCAGGAATTAATACCGAAGGAGGAGCGGTAACGATCGTGGGCACGCAAATCAGCTTTGTGGGCACGTATATTTTGGAGAGGGGTTTTGGTGTCCGAATTAATGACGGCATTATTGCGGCCTTGACCGGTGATGTGCAAATCGATGCCAGAGGAATCACTGGGTTGACGATGAGTTGCACTGTTGGCAACTGCATCAGAACAACCAGCGGTTCGATCGCATTGACTGGTATCAGTAGCAGCGGTTTGTACGATTTGGCTGCAGGAGGCGTGATCCTGGATGGTTCCAACCCAAACCGCCCAAGCATAAGTACCGTGGATGGCGCGATTGCGGTGCATGGATTGTCCCAAGCCGGTGATGACGGAATAACCGATGGACTTGGCGCAGGCGTTACGCTCAACACCAGTATTCTTGCTACCGGCCACGGCGATATTGATGTGGCTGGACGCTCCGAAAGCAATGCGGCCGGAGTGTCTGTCGGGCAAGACTCAAGCGTCCGCAGCACCGGCGGCAACGTGACCTTGCGCGCGAGCAATAACGGCATGGGCGATGCGCTCGTTTTTGACGGCACGGCGAGCGCGGGAAATACGCTCAATCTGCGTCCTGGCAGTGTCGATACAACCGGCAACGCGACGGATCTCACGGACGAGGCGATCACGGTCGGCGGACCGACAGGCGCCGGTTTCTCAATGTCTTCGGACGGACTCTCCCGCATGAGCGCGCCCACGATCGTCATCGGCAGCGACACGCACGCGGCCGACATTACCGTGGCGGGCGCGATTAGCACACCGTCCGCGCTCACGTTGCAAAACCAGGGTGGCGGCAACATCACCCTCGATGCGCCGGTATCCGCGTCTCGGTTGGGCTTGGTCAGCGCGGGCAATATCACGCAGAGCGCGGCGGCGGAGATTACCGCCGATGGGTTGTTTGCCCTGTCCGACAGCGGCAACGTGGACTTGGAAAACGTTTTGAACCATGTCCATACGCTGGGCGGCGGCGCAGTTGGGCCTTTCGCTTACACCAGCAACAGTACGGACGCGCTGCGGATTGACGCCATCATCGATGTCACGGGCTATGACGCAACGGGCAATGCGCCAAAGAACATCCCGGCGGACACGCTTTCAGCCAACGGGGTGACGGTACATACCGGCGGCGACTTGAATCTGGCCACAGCGGTTAACAGCAGATCGGGCGTCGAGTTGACGGCGGGCGGGAATTTCACCCTGGGTGATATTCCGCCGGGCGTGGGCGCGAACATCACGGCGAGTGGGCCGGTACGGATTGAAGCCCATCGAATTGAAGTCACCGATCAGCAGGGGTGGCAGATTACGACCCACGGCGGCGAGGTGACGCTGAGCGCCGGCGACGGTGGTGTGGATTGGACCAACAGCCCAATTTCCACCCAGGGTGGCGATGTGACGATAAGCGCGACCGGCGGCGGGGTGAAGCTGACGCACGATGTGAATAGCCCGGCAATCGATACCCAAGGCGCCACCCGCGGGGGGACGGTAACGATCAGGGGAACGGCAACCGACGGTCCGGGTGTGGCTCTTGCCGGCGCCCGGCTCAGCAGCGCGGATGGGGCGGTTGCGGTGTATGGGCTGGGCGGAACTGCTGCTGGAGGAGCGGGCGTAGTGCTCAGCGAGGGCGCCCGCATTTCCACCACCGGCTCTATCGACGTGGCGGGCCGTTCCGAAGGTGATGCGGCGGGGGTGTCTGTCGGGCCAGACTCGGCCATCAGCGGCGGCGGCAACGTGGTTTTGCGCGCGAGCCATGCTGGCCAGGGCGATGCGCTGGTTGTTGACGGCACGGTGAGCGCGGGTAATGTGCTCAACCTGCGCCCCGGCAGCGTAGATGTGAACGGTAACGCGATGGATCAAACGGACGAGACGATCGTGCTGGGCGGGCCGGCGGCGGGCGCTGGTTTCTCGGTATCTTCAGACGCGCTTTCCCGCATGAGCGCATCCACGATCGTGGTCGGCAGCAACACGCAGGCGGCCGACATTACCGTGGCCGGAGCGATCAACACATCGTCCGCGCTCACGTTGCAAAACGAGGGCGGCGGCAATATCACCCTCGATGCGCCGGTATCCGCGCCTCGGTTGGGCCTGGTCAGCGCGGGCGGCATCACACAGGCGACGGGCGCGGACATTACCGCCGGTGAATTGTTGGCGCAGGCCAGCGGCGGCGACGTGAATTTGCAAAACACCGGCAACGCTATTGGCGCCGTGGGCGGCAGCGCTTCGGGGAATTTCACCTACACCAATGCGAACGCGCTGACCATCGGCCCCGTTACCGTCACGGGCTATGACGCCGCCCGCAATGCGCCCATGAACGTTACGGCCGGCGCGCTTTCGGCTGATAAGGTGCAGATAAGCACCCGCAACGGCGACCTGACGCTGACCACGGCGGTCAGCAGCACCTTGAGAACCGACCTGATAGCGGCGGGGACCTTTCAAAATCCCGGCAGCGGTTCGATCAGCGGCCCCTGGCGCATATGGGCCGATACCTGGGACGGCGAGTCGCGCGGCGGACTTGAGGGTTCAGGCGATTTTCCCAACCTCTACGGCTGCATCTACCTGGGACAGTGCGCGGCGACCGCATCGACGCAGCAGGACAATCACTTCATCTACAAGCGGCAGCCCACGATTACGGTAGTCATCGACAATCAATCGCGTCCTTTCGGCGCCGATAACCCGGAACTGACCTATAGCATCGGGAATTCGTTTCGCGCTGGCGATCAGCGTTCCATCACAGGCACGCCTTCAACGCAGGCCACACCGTCGAGCCCGCCCGGCAGCTACCCGATCACCGGGGATTTCATTTCGGCGGCGGGCTATGCCATCAACGTGGTGCCCGGCGAGTTAGATGTGTTCCCGCTCCCGCCCCAGCCCCCCAATCGGTCGATGTGGCTTCCAGAAGAACTGCTCAATGAATCCGATGATGCGTCTCGGAGTTACGAACGCGCTTTCGGTCTTCCGCCGGTCTGCCCGAACCTTGCCTCCAGCCTGGGTGAGCAGCGGGGCGGCGACATGCTCGGGCACGAATGGTTGCGCGTGCGCTTGCGGCACAAGGTGACAAGTTGCATCGACACCGAACGGCGCAACGGCTGCACTGATTTTTAAAGTGGGTTTGATTGACGTGCGAACATTTCTTCGAGTGCGGCGGAAGTTTTTGTTTCCCCCAAGGGGGAAAGGTAATGTTGTTCAGTTAAGGTGTTCGTTTCAAGTCGTCATTCCCGCGAAGGCGGGAATCCAGTGGAACTTGGTTATTGCCGGAAGATGGAGGCGTTGCCTGAATTCCCGCTTTCGCGGGAATGACGACATCATGGGTCTGCGCTTAACTGAACAGCATTGGGGTGAGAGGGGAAGAAGTATTAGCGGCGACCACAACCCGTATCTGTTCCTGCAATTGCAGAAGGTATTTTGATGAAAAAGCGCTATTTCTCACCGGGCCGCCTGCACCCGCTGGCCCTGGCTTTGACCTGTGTGCTGGGCGCGCCCGTGCTGGCGCAGAACCTGCCCACCGGCTTTACCGCCATCACCGGCGTCAACGCCCCCACCACCGTGGGCAAGGCCATGACCGTTACCCAGACCGCCCAGCGCGGCATCGCGCAATGGCAGGGCTTTTCCATCGCCAAAGACTACAGCGTCAACGTCGTGCAGCCCAACAAATCCAGCGTGCTGCTCAACCGCGTAGTCGGCGGTAATGCCTCAACCATTGCCGGCGCGCTCAACGCCAACGGCCATGTTTACCTCATCAACCCCAATGGCGTGCTGTTCAGCCGGGGTTCGAGCGTGAACGCGGGCGGGTTGATCGCCTCGACCTTGAACCTCAGCGACAAGAACTTCCTGGCCGGCGGCCGGCTGGCATTCGAGC
>Ga0209628_10004228_pt1 | contig 10319 bp, 6 predicted proteins | sample TergutCu122P4_FD_187285 | JGI IMG/M metagenome (GOLD analysis project Ga0209628, IMG submission 187285) | Cubitermes ugandensis P4 segment gut microbial communities from Kakamega Forest, Kenya - Cu122 P4 (SPAdes) (version 2) | ecosystem: Host-associated > Arthropoda: Insects > Digestive system >... | reverse complement strand
CGTAGGGCTACTTTGAAAGAGTGATCAGTGCCTCGCAGTTAGCACACAACAAAAACAAGACGAACACATGTACCCTCAGCGGGATTCGAAACCATGATCCCAAAAATCGAGCGGCTGTAGACGTACGCCTTAGGTCGCGCAACCGATAGGTTCTGCAACATCTTAGTTTAGGTATCCATTTTTTCTGTTCGATAGTTCTGGCTGGAAATTACTGAATATGAGACAGCAGCGCTAACCACAGTTTTATCACTTTCGGAAAGTCTGAATGCAGCGAATAATATAAGATGTTAAAATTTATGGATATAGAAGGATGGTGTTTTGGGTTTTACGAATGTGTTAATAGAACATTCACAGAAAAACCTGAGAATTTCAGGCAGTCATAAAAATTTGCTAGTGGATCATTCGGATCATTCGGATCCTTGACTGTAGGCAGGCGCTCTTACTCTTATAGTCAGGTGCGCGCCTAAAAAGAAAACAGATTATTCTGACTGTTTTTTTAAAATTTAGAATTATTTGGTTGTATGCAAATTTTCGGTTACATTAAAACCAATAAAATATTAGTTGGCTTTTGTGATCTTCAATCAGCCTGATGTAGTGTGTACAAATTCCGTAATTGTTCCCCAGCTCTTACGTGTACATAGAGAATCTAGAACATCGACATTAAAAGTTGTTCTTAGGAAGTGAAAACGCTAGAAATTGACAGGATTTATTGAAAGAGGGGACACAGCACAGAAAAGGAAGGCAGCAATATTCAAGTAATCCGAAAGTGTGTTTCAGAGAAGATTAGTTTCATTTAATGGGACTTTAATATTTGACCTAAGATTATTCGTCCATATTGTGGTTATACCACACTCCTGCAAAGATATTAACAGTGTGTTGTAGCTATAAGATGGAATTCCTTTAATATCACACTTTACAACTTCCTGGATTATGATGAAAAATTAGTTCCGTTAATGGGTAAAACGAGAATATTCATACTTTCTTCTTTAGCAACAGGACAGGAAGAAATGTACATATTATTTCGGTTGTCAGGAAGTTTGTTTGGATGCCTCAATTTCAAAATCGATTCCTTTTCTAAGAGAATCGCGGAGCAACCGGAAATTTTTGACAATGTCTTCCTGGATTGGCTTAAGCACTGATTTTAGAAAACAATGTTTTTATTTAACTCCGAATATTCTGCTTTCTTACACTCTGATTTTATGGGACCATTAATATTTTTAAACCCCAAATATTCTGCTTTATGATTCATTTTTCAGAAACCATTAATGTGAAAATTTCCTGTCATGATTATATCTAGTACACATGTGAGGAGCTTATTTGAATATAAGAAGGAAACTCTGGAGTCACAGTTACCTGAGGTATATTTTGATAATATTATTTATGTGATACCTAAGTTTTTACGTAATAATTTGTAATAAATGGGAATAGATTTCACTGGAAAAGTTTTGTATTGTTACAGTGTTTAATATTCTTTCTTAGTTGTGTTGTGTTGTGTTGCTTCGTTATACACTTCACCGTCTGTTATTCAGGTAAAAGTGACATATTTACTGCAATGAACTTAGGCGTATTTTGCTTCGGATAACTGCACATTGTATGCGATACCGTTGTTACTATAGATCCTGTTCTATCAAAAGTTTAAGATAGCACATATATGCCATTCAGTTCTAAATCTCAAATAAGCCTTCCCTGTTATATTACGTAAAATTCCATGCGTTACGTAATGATAATATTCAGTTTATTTACTTACAGTCTTAAAGCTTGAGGTCAATTACGGAACCACCACAACTACATAAATACACAGGTACAGAACTTTTACAGCAACAAAGTAAAGAAATCATCATCATCATCATCCGTCACAATTATTCCTTGATAGACCTGTCTCGGTCTTATAAAATACTCTATTCAAAGGTCTTCAAAGTCTTCTTCGTCCAATTGTTTTATAATTCAACTTTACATTTGGTAACCTGTTGTTGTTCACTATTGTAACATGTCGTCAAACAAAAAAAAATGATGATGATTCATTACTGATTTAAGTGCTGATTCATCAGCTTAGTGGCCAAATACAAACACAGCCCAAGTATAAAGAGCGATAATTACAGCAAAATAATAACAACAGCAACAACAATAATAAATAAAGACAAGCCCAAAGCCAGGATAAAGGGAAAAAGAAAACAAGTACTACAATTAATTTAAATAAAGCCATAGTTAAATCAGGAAAAATGGCTGTAAGGTATATCGTAATTTTATAATAAGAATATTCTGAAGAAAATACAGCACCACAGGAAAACAAAATGTGATTAAAGGGAAAATACCCACAACAATAGTACAATGACCCTCTCTAGAGACTTCCGCAAGTTTCTCTTTACTCGAAAAGTTTATATCTCATATCCATTTAAATTTCTAATGTGAAATTTTAGGTTCTCATAGATGTAACTATGAAGAAAGAATGCTGCATTCTGCTACATTATGCCGTACGTTATGGTAAAAATATAACACTTTTTCTGATAAACGTACTATCTCCATATTCAGGTCTAACAGAGTCAAGGTCAGCGCAGTTTAAAAGACATTATTCTTGAAAAATTGTCCAACTCTACAAAACATAGTGCTGCCTTCACCCAGTGTGTGGCCGGCACGTTTGGGTCTGTGATGCCATGTTTTCTTGTTATTGTATTTAGTGAACAAACAACGGCATTAGAGAAGCGAGTCAGGAAAAAATGACGGTGTAGAGATGAATGGAATATTCGTTGTTGAATTGCGATTTGTTTGGTGCAACGGAAAAATATTTTAGAACCCCTAAACTTATTATGCTCTAAATATGAATTCAGAATCTTGTGCTAAAAGCTTAATATCTTAAACAAAACATCATCCCCACATAAAACCAGACAAAACATGAAATGAAACTAAATGTAGATCGAATGAAAACAGGTATGTGTTGGTTACCACTACACGTGGTTTGGAAGACAGAGAAAGATAGGAAATAAATATGTTTTCTTGAATATTAAAGTTATCTTACGTTGTATCGACTGATAAATATTTAATGACGATTCGAAGGATTGCATTACATTTTTACGTAATATCAAGAAACCTCCAGAGCAGAATTTTCAGCACCACAGCTCTGAGAACGTCACATTCCACACAGTATATTCGTACATTCGGCAACAGAATTTCCCCAGTTATATTTTGTTTTTCATTCTTGAATCATGCCAACTATCACCCTGAGCTATTCGTTTATATCAAGGTTTTTTCACTTTTTTCCTTTTTTATGGCTCAGTGGGCTAAGACCTCCTTATTTTAGAGCCATTATGATCCCATTCGAATATACCACATTCGAGGACTCCCCTGGAACTGTGATTAGCCTGTCGCAGAACCTCTACATCACACAGCACAACGCTGACAACAGAGACATTCATAACCCCGGCGGGAGTCGAAACCTTAATCCCAGCAAACAAGTGGTCGTAGAACCACACCTTAGACCGCGCGGCCACCGGGATCTCCTGCTTGGTTGTAAGGATTAAGTATTAACTTTTAAGCTTTATTTTGACATACAAGACAGTTTATTGTTTCCACGTACTCACTGTGTTATTTTGTCATCAACCCTTGGAAGAAAGTCACAGTTTTCTACGACAGTATACACACTCTCCTATTAAAGGACTACACATACTAGTGACTACCTCTTTCAGTAGTAATAGTAATAATAATAATAATAATCTTGGAACATCACACATAATACGGAAAGTACTGCAGTGTGAAGCTTGAAGCCTGAGCGGTGGGGATCACCGCTGGTTCAAGAGAAGTACCAGGAAGAAAAGACCTGTGACAAGATACATTCATATCTATAATAATAATAATAATAATAATAATAATAATAATAATTTGAATGTTTTAGTAGTGACATCAGTTAAAAAATGTCTTATAATTATGTACGAAAATAGACATTCGAATAACATACAACTTTAATCTCCTTGTTTTTTGTATTCCGTAAAAGTAGTGCGAAAATTTTCTTTACTTTCCAGCTTGATAACAGTAATTAGTGGAATATTAGAGTAAAAAGGAAAAGGTAAAGGAGTCCCGTAATATGCCCGGTGTGGCCCGGAGGGTTCCAGGAGGTTTAGGCTCCCAGATTTCATGACATTCGGCATAGGAAGGTGGTGAGGTTGTCAGCCTCACGCGCCGGCCACCTTTACCGCCTTTACCCCTTTATGTTGTGATAATACGTTTTAAACATACATAAAAATGAATGTATGGGATACTGGCCACAAAAATATTTACCACGTGCCTGTTGAAGAAAATTTTATGTAGTGCTGTTAAAGCACTTGTCCGAAGGAAAACAAAGATAATGGTAGGAGTCTCCAACTTATTTTGCGATTTTAAGCAATAAATACTTTTTAAGTTAGATTCTATCGAACATGCTATTTTCTAGGAATGTTACGCCTTGTTGACGTGTATTTTCCCACGCTTCTAAGGACTAAATGTCCTTTATTTTCATGGGCAGTCCGTCCAGGATACACCTTTTGGATTGCTTGAACTGGAATATGAAGAAACTGCAATCTTTGAAATTTCGGGAACTACGTACCCAACGACCAGTTTTGTGTACCAGAGGAACTGAATCGTCAACAACACGGCTGTAAGGCCCAAACCTTTTCACAGGATTCGTTCATATGAACATCTACCATAGATCCCAACATGATATCTAGTGAAAAAGATTGTAGTTTTCTGTTGGATTATAAAGTTATATTTCCAAAACATAACGTTAAGAACACACGATTTGTAGGACTAGAATCTGACTGTATGAATTTTTACCATATTGCGTTTATAGAGTTGCAGTGATTAGGGGAAACAGCTTTGAAACCAATATGCAATAATCCCACCACAAAATTACTATCGCACATTTATAGGTAACATAATTTCTTCACTTCAGATTATGCAGTCCAAGACATAGTACACAAATTTATCAAGGCGAGCTTTACTTTAATAATGTGACTCACTTTTAAGGTACAAGTGTAATTATCATGGCAGTTACGCCGCAGCAGAATGCCAATCACGTTGCAGGTTTTCATGAAACTCACAAATTCTCGGCAGCCTAGTATATGTATCTCTTTTAGTACATTTCACCCAACTTGTTGCTATATGTGATAAGTACGGACTCAAATTCATTAACGCGCCTAATTACATTGTGGCATTCAATTTAAAGATTTTCCAGAATCGCTTACATTTCCTGAAGATATCCTACATCCAACTGCAGGTACCCACATCTGTTAAAAGCATGGATATTGCAGGTTTGAATTCATTTATGCTCTTATGTAGAGTGTGACACGCTGAACCGATTTCGCGAAACCAAATTGAATTTTTAAAGAACTAACAAATTTCACAAAATCCCAAAAATAATTAGGCGCTGATACTACGCCACTGTCGCATAAAGAGACAGATGGACGGACGAACGAACGGAGGCAACATGTAAAGCGGTTTTTTTTTAGTTCGCAAAAATGCCTGAAAAGGATAATGGAAACTGCTGTGTCAAAATTAACCTAACCGAGTCGTGCCTCGTATCTCTCTCGAAAGGTTCAAAGAACCAATATTTATTCATTCAACCGAAACAAGCTAGGTCTTATATTAGCGACTGGGTTTATTTTGATAACGTACACGATGAAAATATTATTTAATAATAATGCGATTCCATACACATTGCCAGAACTGTATCACTTTCCATGCTGCTTTAATGAATGAAAATTGTTGTTAACATTTTGTATATAAATTTCGTCTTTCGAAAATCAGGCAAGTACACTAATTCTAACCGTTAAAAGACAAGACACGCATCTTTCGTTCATCGCATATACAAGAAACATTCAAACCAGGAAGTACGTTGCTTCTATGTCATTTATCTGACAAATGTTGGAATTTTACCCGCATCTTGTGAAATCTTAAGGTCATTCAGTAGCTTCTTACGTCTTCTTATATATATATATATATATATATATATAAAGTAATGGCAATGACAAAATCAAGTACGAATAGCATTATGAAATATTGGTATACATTTATAATTACCACACACCAATAAACCAAACATGTCACGAATTTGTGTAGAGATATTATATTAAGAGCAGTTCCGTTAATACTGTTAGTATATTTCATCATAAAGTGAAAATGTTACCAAAGGTACAAAATATGTAAATCTTCATCGTATTGCCAAAATTACCAGAATTACAACCTACCTTCTATTCAGTATATGAAATTATAGCAGTTAAATGAAAAAAGCGCTTGTAGATTAAAAGGCATTTGCTTTATGTTCAATTATTTGAATGACGTTTACCAATTATATTTTTTATTTTCACATTTAGTTTACAGCACTGTGACAAACGTAATCAAGGTCCAGTGCAGTGTGTGCTGTACAGCTTGATAATTACTGCTCCTGCTTAGGTATGATAAAGTGGAAGCAATAAAGTGGATTGGCCACATGAAAATTATAACTTAATCTCCCGGGGGTATTACTGCAACTGTTTAATGGAACAAACAGCATTCATTTTATTAGAGATGCAAAATGTACGGAGTTTCGGAATTCCCTGTTTAGTTATAACCGTAGCATTAACGATAACAACACAGGAATAATAGTCAAACCCCCGTGCAGTGGTTAGCACTCCTGCTTCCATATTCGAGGATCAGTATTTCATTTTCTCCAGTTTAAGGCTATGCAATGCCTTAAATTAGACAAAAATGTTTCCCAATTACGGTTTTTCAAATTAGTTCTTCTCTAAACGAAGGTCGATGGCGAAGCTCCGGTCGCCTTTGTTACAATTGTAAAGCCTTTAGTATTAATCAGAATAGTACCAGTTTTGATTGTAATAAAAAATCCCTACGCTGCAGTCTGTGGGTAACAAGGTACCTGTCGATCTGAAGAAGAGACGCCTTCGATTGCACTGTGATGACGACGTTGTTACTGTTAGACCGGAGTTTACAACAGGAGTGATTATTTGTCAGTCCGGGTAATAAAGTACACCATGTAGACTGGCGGCAGTTTATTGATATTCGAAACTATAAAGGGTGTTTGAAAAGAAATTTTTCGCACTTCGGTAGAAAGTTTCATAGATAAATTTACATCTTATATAAGCAAATATGTATGCGTCAAATATGAACGTGTGCGGAGAAAATGGCATTATATAAATATTTTTTTTTGGCGGTTCCGCCCACTGTACCTGTTAACATAATGGGTTATCCGTACACTTCGCAGGTCCGTCCTTGATCTGATAACGAAGTCACGCCGTGTGGAAGCTACGGTGTTACGGAAAGCACTTGGGACTATTTTTGCGAAAATGGTGCTTGATTTTCTTATTTAATAAATATGTTTATGCCAACCAGATATAAATTTTATGTTAAGTACAGGAGTTACCATTAGAGAAACTACAATTTACTCCTCGTCTTAGTGGGTGCTTCGAAATCAAAGAAGTACGAAAGCTCTAATTTTTTAAAACTTGTCTGGCCAATATCTGCGTAAATTTCCAACTACGGATATGGGTACTTTTGGTTACATCTTTCTGATGTAATCTAAGGAAAGTTTTCCCGAAGTATGGCAGGTTCCTTCTAAAACAATATTTACATTCATAATCAGATATATCGAACATACATTTTTGAATCTATTATATTCCTAAGATATTTCGCTCTGTAATCTTTTATTTTTCTTCGTCTGATTGTTTATTGATTTTATATTTTACTTACTTAGACATCAATCAGAGTACGCCTCTGGTATTTGAAATTCTACGTAATTGGTGTCATAATTCCAACTAACTGAACACATCCGCCGCAATTTCGTAGTTCGGGGTTATAATATTTTTTTTCAAGCTAATTTAGCAATGCTAATTTACTTTGTTCCCTTAAAATACACATCTCCTGCAAACCTTACGAACAGAGTCATCATCTCTGTCTTCGAATAATTTTCATGTTCTGTGTCGATTACGTACGTACTTACTTACTTACTTACTTCATGGAACAGAGTCCTGTTTGAGACGCTAATCGGTTCTCAGCTAGTCAAGAAATTCCCCGTATTTTACGGAAACCGAAAGTTCATTACCGCATTCACAAGTTCCCGCCACCCGCCCCTATCCTGAACCAGATCGATCCAGTCCATATCCCCACATTCAACGTTCTGAAGATCGAACTTAATATTAATTTCTTATCTAAATATGGGTCTTCCAAGCAGTATCTTTCCCTCAGGATTCCACACCAGGACCCTGTATACACCTTTCCTCTCCCCGATACCTGCTATATGCTCCGCCCATACCATATTTCTCTATTTGATCAATCAAACAAAATTGGGTGAGGAGAAGGGATCATTAAGCTCCCCATCATGTAGTTTTCTCCACACCCCGGTTACCTCGTCCCTCTTAGGTCCAAATTGTGTCTTCAGCACCCTACTCTCAAACACAAACAGCCTACTTTCTTCCCTCAATGTGAGCGACCAATTTTCACACTCACACAAAACAACAGGTAAAATTATAATTCTTTATTTAATATTTATATTTTCGGATAGCAAAATGGAAGACAAAAGATTTTGCACCGAATGATAGCAAGCATTTTCTAACTTCAATCTTTTCTTAATTTCTTCCTGAATAGAATTTTGTTACGTTAAGGTTGTTCCCAATTGTTTGAACTCTTGAAACTTTTAAAGGGAACTATTAGCACTCTTCATATTGTGACTTCGTCCTGCATTCTGATCTAGAGACATGACCATGTGCTTAATATTATCAGCAATTTTTTCTCGTCCAAACCACTTACTAGCAGCTACTAAAGCTACTGTGTTTTCCTTTATAGTAAATACGCTTCTTCCCTCTATGGTAACATCAACAGCATAAACCAAAAGCTCACGTGTACCATTTAATTTCAAGTCATCCTGGTTCACCTGAACCCTCTTAATGACATACTCTAAAGCAATCTGTGCCGGTTACCCGTGCAAAAATTATCCTTTTGTTCGGCATCAGGAACACATATATTTCAAGGAGACACTGACGGGTACAAGAAACAAGTTTTTTACTCTTCATCAGATTCTTATAATTACAGTTCTGTACTTGTTTTTTATCAGCTAATCTGCTTTATGAGCGAGAATTTCTTCTCTCCGTAATAATGTACAAATTTATATCTTAAATTGTCCTTTTAGGCAACTGAATTATACTAAATGTTTTCCCGTGTTTTGTTCCCTGTGTCTTTCCTGGTTCCTCTATGTGTGTATATAGGGAGAGAAGCTGGTAGAAAAATAGTTCGGTAGGTAGGTATTCTTGAATATAAGCACTCGCTATATCTTTGGCTATCCCCGGAGCCAACATGCGTATAAACAAGAACTGAAAATAGTAGTAGTAGTAGTGGTAGTAGTAATAATGGTATAGTATTAATTATTATTATTATTATTATTACCATTATCATATATATGAGAAACAGCACATGTATTTGTAAGATGAGGGTTTTAAGGACAGGAGAGGATACGCTCATTTGAAGGAGGAAGCTCTAGATCGCACTATGTGGAGGCATCGTTTTGGAGGAGGCTTTGGAACTGTCGTCAGACAGAATGAATGAATGAATATACGCACGCACACATACACACATCAGGACAAGAATGAAAATTTTAAAATCTTTGCATGACACTTTATCACTTCTAAGTTCTTCAGTAATTATTGTTAAATATGCCTGAATTTTTATTGTTTTCTTCTAGATATATTTATGATTATACCGTTACGTAACGTTATATACACACAAGAGGGAAAAGTATCATTTGATAAGTTTACATAGCGTCGGTGGGAAGTAAACCAGTTACGAAAATAGGAATTTTCGGTACGATACAGATGTCGAAAAGAAAAATATTCGAAGAAAACCAAATCAGTTGCAAATCTGGACCCACATGACCTGGCCTGGATTGAAACCAGGTATTGCTGTCCGTTTGAATTAGATTTTGTCTTTACATCGTCATGTTTGTTGTCTTTAAACTAGTCTTTCCAGGCCTTGTCATCGCTTTGACTGGCAACGAAATTTGACTTGTTGAATGAAGTTTTTCCTGTTCATTTTTCGACCACGATTTCTGAATTTTAAAATCTTAATTGCGGCCGCTTCAACTATTTGGTCTAGCATATTACTCCATATTTTATTTTGGCTAATATTTATATTGCACAACCGAGCTAACGTTGTAGGTACTTAATGTTTTTCTGACTGTGCGTCATGAATTGACTTTACATTAATTACCAACTTGATGCACTGATTATTATTTATTCATAAAATACTATTCTCCTCTACATGTTTCGAACATCAAGTGCTCATCTTCAGGAGGACATAGTTGTATACAA
>Ga0209628_10004226_pt1 | contig 10321 bp, 4 predicted proteins | sample TergutCu122P4_FD_187285 | JGI IMG/M metagenome (GOLD analysis project Ga0209628, IMG submission 187285) | Cubitermes ugandensis P4 segment gut microbial communities from Kakamega Forest, Kenya - Cu122 P4 (SPAdes) (version 2) | ecosystem: Host-associated > Arthropoda: Insects > Digestive system >... | reverse complement strand
TGGACGTTGGCCAGCGCTACCGGGTTGTAGATGAGCGACACGGCGCCGGAGGCCAGCGCGGTGATGGCCACCAGGCCGGGCAGGCGCGCCAGTTGGGGGCCCAAGCTCTTGACCACCACTTCCTGCTGGCCCAGCACTTCGTCCACGTGCAGGGCCACGCGCCGCTCGGCGCTGCGGAAGACGATGACGGTGGCGGTGCGCGCCGGCGGCTCGACGCTGCGGGGCGCGCTTTGCAGCAGCGCGCCGGACCAGTAGAAGGGAATGCTTTCGCCGTTTTGCTCGAAGCGCTCGGCGCTGTAAGCGTGCTTGAGTTCGTCGAGGCTGACGCGGCGCACAACTTCGACCAGGTTGGAGGGCACGCCGATGGCCGCCTCGCCGGCGCGCAGCATGACGACGTGCGTGACCGCCGTGGTCAGCGGCATGAGCAGCTTGAACGCGGTGCCCTGCCCGGGCTGGTAGCTGACTTCGACGCGGCCGCCTAGCGCCTCGATTTCGGCACGCACCACGTCCATGCCGACACCGCGGCCGGCCAGTTCGGTGACTTCGCTGACGGTGGTCAGGCCGTGGGCAAAGATCAGCTCGGCGATGTCCTGTTTGCTCAAGGTCTGGTCGGGCGCGATCAGACCCTTGTCGATGGCGCGCGCGCGGATGCGCTCGGCATCCAGCCCGCCGCCGTCGTCGCGGAACTGCACCGACACATCGTTGCCGGACTGGGCGACTTCGATGGTGACCAGGCCCACCGCATCCTTGCCACGCGCCGCGCGCACGGCCTGCGGCTCGATGCCGTGCACCACGCAGTTGCGCAGCAGGTGCTCGAAGGCGGGCGCCATGCGTTCGAGAATGCCGCGGTCCATTTCGATGGCGCCACCGGCAATGTCCAGGCGCACCTGCTTGTCCGCTTCCTTGGCGGACTGGCGCACCACGCGGTACAGGCGCTCGGCGATGCTGTCGAACTCGACCATGCGCGTGCGCAGCAAATCGCGCTGCAGCTCGCGCGACTGGCGCGCCTGGGCGGCCAAATCGCTCTCGCTGGCTTCGACCGCGCGTTGCAAGGTGCGCTGCACGGTGGCCACGTCGTTGACCGACTCGGCCATGATGCGCGTGAGTTCCTGCATGCGCGTGAAGCGGTCGAACTCCAGCGGATCGAAACTGCGCTCGGCATCGCGGGTCTGCGCCAGGCGCGACTGCATCTGGGTTTCGGCCTGGATTTCGACATCGCGCAGTTGCGCGCGCAGGCGGTCGAGGTTGCCGGTCAGGTCGGCAAGCGAGGTACGCAGCTGGCTGACTTCGCCTTCCAGCCGGGCGCGCGAGGTGATGACTTCGCCGACCTGGTTGACCAGGCGGTCGAGCAACTGGGTGCGCACGCGCACCGCCTGCTGCGCATGGGCGCGCGAGGCCACCAGCGACAGGCCCACCGGCTGCGCCACAGGAACGGCGGACGCCAGGGGCGCCGGCTCGGACACCGGCAGCAGCGGCGCGGACGCGGAAGGCTCGAACGGCGCCACGGGTATGGGCGGCTGGGGCGCGGCAAGTTCGTTCGCTGCAAAGGAGGAGGCGGCGGCGAGCGGGGCCGCCATGCTTTCCTGCGCCTGGGCGGCGCTGCGCGCTTGCAGCTGCCGGAACGCGACGCGCATGTCGTCGACGTTGTCGAGCAGGGGTTCGATGTCTTCGCGTTGCAGCGCCTGGCCGCCGAGCAGCCCGATGGCCGATTCGGTGCGGTGGGCCATTTCGCCCAGCCGCAGCGCGCCAGCCAGCCGCGCGCTGCCCTTGAGCGTGTGCAAATCGCGCATGAGCTGATCGCGCGCGGTGCGGTCTTCGGGCGCGTCGATCCAGGCGCGCAGCGCGCCGGCGATGCGGGGCAGCAGTTCGCCGGCCTCGTCCTCGAAGATGGGAAACAGGTCTTCGTCCACGGCGTCGGCGATGCCGATTTCGTCGGCCAGCGCGTACCGCTCCGCCAGGGGCGCGGGCGCGCTCGGGCCGGCGTCCAGGGTCGACCCGATGCCGGTCGGCTCCAGTTGCCGGACAGCTTGCAACACATCCGGGCTGGGTTCCTTGAGAATGCCGGCGGCAAACTGGTGCAACAGGCGGCTGATGTCTTGCGCCGCCTGCACCAGCGTGGCGGCCTGCGCCTGCGTTCCGCGCGGCTGCACGTGCAGCCGCTGCAAGGCGTGCTCGATCGCGCGCGCCAGTTCGGACAAGCCGTCAAAACCCACGGTGGCCGAACTGCCGGCCAGCGAATGCGCGCGCGCGATGGCGCGCTCGGGCACCGGCTCGCCGAGCATGAGCGCCCATTCGGACAGGTCGGAGTTGAGTTCGCGCGACCAACCGTCGGCTTCGCCCAAATAGACGTTGTATAGCGGAATGCCGATTTTCAGATCGCCGATCTGCTTGTACAGACTGGCATCATCGGGCGCGGGCTCGGCAGCAGCGGAGGGCGCGGGCTCCGGGTTCAGATCAAACGCCAGCAGGGGCTCGGCGCCCTGCGCCTCGGCTTCGATTTCCTGCGTGACGACGCCTTCATCCGGGGCGGGCGCCTGCGCGCCGGCCTCTTCGCTCGGCGCCTGCAAATCGCTGAGCGCCGAGAACAGCTTTTCTTCTTCGTCGGCAGCGGGTTCCAGCCCTTGCGCGCTGTCCACGAAGTCGGATTCCTGCGTGGCAACGCCTTCATCCGGGGCGGACGCCTGCGCGCCGGCCTCTTCGCCCGGCGCCTGTAAATCGTTGAGCGCCGAGCACAGCTTTTCTTCTTCGCCGGCAGCGGGTTGCAGCACTTGCGCACTGTCCGCGGAGTCGGATTCGTCGCCTTCTTGCGTATCGGACAGAGTCAGGTCGGGCAGATCGGGCAGATCGATCGTGGTGATATCCAGCGGCGCGGCGGCCGGGAGCGGCTCGCCGGCGGGCGCGCTCGCGTCTGGCTCGCTCGTGTCCAGTTCGATGGCGTCTGGCTCGATGGCGTCCGGTTCGCTTACGGAAGCGGGTTCGGCGGCGGGTTCGGCCACCGGCTCGGCGGCGGGCGGCTGCGTAGCCGCTGCACCCACGGCCAGGGGGATGACCTGGCCGCTCTTGCGCCACGCATCGGCGGAAACCGTGAACGGCGCGGCGTGCCAGTGCGCGTCGGCGCCACGCGCAATGTCGTCCGCCCAGGCGCCGAACGCCGTCAGCGCCTCTTGCGCCAGCGCCAGCAACTGCGGCGCGACCGGTTTTTGTTCGGGCAGCCAGGCGTTGAGCACCTGTTCGAGCGACCACGCGGCCTCGCCAAACTCGGTCAGCCCAACCATGCGCGAGCTGCCTTTGAGCGTGTGGAACGCGCGCCGCAGCGCGGTCTGCTGCTCCAGATCGTCCGGCTTGTCGGTCAGCGCCTGCACGGCCTCGCGGCCCTGGACTATGACCTCCTGCGCTTCTTCCAGGAAGATGCCGCGCAGATCATCGTCCGCGCCCGAATCGCCGCCGGCCTCGGCCTGCGGCTGAAAACCAGATTCAGAAGCAAGGGCGGCAGCGAGCGCGCCCGACTCGGACGCGGCGAAATCGACGCCGCGCAGCGCTTGTTCTTCCTCGTGCGCTTGCAATTGCAGATCGATACCGGCGGGGGCTGCCTGCGCGATCAGGCCCGGCTCGGACGCCGTGCGGCCCATGAGCGGCCTGAGCTCGCCCGTGACATCGTCGTAGGCAAACAGTTTCTTGGCCAGCACCGGCTGATAGCCGAGCATATCCACCAAAAAGCCCAGGGCGCCCAGGCTGGTGCCCAGACGCTCGAAGCTGCCGGAGGCCTTGAGCGCCTGCGGCTCTTGCTCGGAGGCGATGAAGCCGCCCACCGTTTCGCGCATGCGCCCCACCGCGTGGGCGGCCTGATCGAGCCCGAGCACGGACAGCACGCCGCGCATTTGCGCCAGCAGGCCGGGCACGGCGGCAAGGTGGTTTTTGTCTTCGGGGTTGCGGAAAAACTGGTCCAGGTACTGCTCGGCCTCGCCCAGCGTGACGCGCAGCTCGCTGACCACGGTGCCCATGGTCTGGCGATCGCTCACGCGGCTGTACAGCTGCTCCATCCACGGATCGAGCGGCTGCTGCGCACCGCCGGCCAGCACAGCCTTGAGCCGCTGAGCCAGTTGCGCGATGCGCACGCCGAAGGTGCCATCGCCGGGCTGGAAATCGGCAAAGGCGGCTTCCAGGAACAGCACGGCGGTGGCCGTTTCCATGGCCAGTTCCGGGCTGGGCGGCTGCTCCGAGTGGGCCGTTTGCGCGGCCACCTCATTGAATATGTCGGCCAGCGCCTGGCTTTCCGGGTGCAGCTTGATCAGGGATTCGGCGACCAGGCCGAACTGATCGACCGTACTGCGCTTGCGCGTCATGTCGCCGCCGGTCAGCGCCGACCAGTTTTCCTTGACGGATTCGATGCGCCGGCGCGCCTGCGCCAGCGCCGCCGGATCGAACAGGCCAAAGGCCGGCTCGTTGTAATTAACCGGTTGGTAGCCGTCCAGATTCCAGGCTGCGCGGATCGCCGCCAGCGCCGGCGCGGGTGCGTCGGCGCGGGGCTGGGCCTGGGCGCAGAAAAACAGCAGTTCCAGCGCCAGCCGCTCGGGCACGTTTTGCTCGCCCTGGGCCAGCGCGGTGTATTGCAACAGCACGCGCGAGGCGGCGCGCTTGACGTAGAGGTCTTCGGGCACCAGCGCCTGCGCCGCCGCCTCGAAAAAGCCCGCCGCCAGCTTCCAGAACACGACCGGCTGGCGCGCCGAGGCGCCGCCGGCCAGCCCCAGGCTGATGACGCTCAATTCGTGGGCCGCATTGACGTCGGCGTCGCGCATGAACTTGAGCACGCTGTAGTCCAACCGCTCGCGCACCTGCGGTCCGTAATCCAGGCGCTGCGGACTGGCGGGCGTGGCCGGGTCGATCCAGCGCCAAGGCTGCGGCCACAGATCAACCGGGTGAATCCGCTCGACGCCGGCCAGCTCCTGCACCTGCCGGTACTGCGAAAACAGGCCGATCGGCGAACGCGGACTGTCGCCGAGCTGGCCTTCCAGGTATTCGAGCAGCGCAAAGCCGGCGCGCTCCATCGCCTGCGCCGCCGGCTCGCTGCAAAGCTCGCAGCGCTGGATGAATTGGTACACCGCCCCTTCCATCGCGCGCACCATCTGCGCGGCCACGCTTTGGCCCACCATGTCGAGCGCGCCCATCACCTGGTGCAACTGCTGGCGCGCCATGCGCAGCGGCCCGGCGTCCAGCGAGGCCATGTCCACGCCGCGCGCGGCTTCGGCTTCGCGGGCAAAGCGCCGCACCGACCGGGTGGAGGCCCCGATGGACCTGCGGGTCTCCTCGAGCACCCAGGCCAGCGGGCCCAGGTCGCCGGTGGCAGCGCCCGCGCCGCCCATGTCTTCGAGTCGATCCATCACCATGAATTGCACCGCTCCACAGTCAGACTGATTGCCGCATCCCTCTTCACGGCGGCGGTCCTCAAGCAACCTTGAATCGCGCCACCGATTGACGCAATTCCTCGGACATGCGGGCCAACTCCTGGACCTGGCTGGTGGTGGTGCGGGTGCCCTCGCTGGTTTGTTCGGTCACGGCAAAAATATGCCGGATGTTGCTGGCGACCGCGCCGGCCTGCTCGGCCTCATTCGAGGCGGCGCTGGAAATGCGCTCGATCAGCTCGGCCAACTGGCGCGCGACCCGGTCGATCTCGGAGAGCGCCGCGCCAGCGTTGTCGGACAGGCGCGCGCCCTCGACCACGCCTTGCGTGGAGCGCTCCATGGCGGCCGACGCGTCCTGCGTGTCGGTCTGAATCGCCTTAACCAGCGCCGCGATCTGGCGCGTGGCGTTGCCCGAGCGTTCGGCCAGGCGCTGCACCTCTTCGGCCACGACCGAGAAGCCCCGTCCGGCTTCACCGGCGGACGCGGCCTGGATGGCGGCGTTCAAGGCCAGCACGTTGGTCTGCTCCGTGATGTCGGCGATCAGCTCGGTGATTTCGCCGATCTCCTGCGACGATTCGCCCAGGCGCTTGATGCGCTTGGACGTTTCCTGGATCTGGTCGCGGATCGTGTTCATGCCGCCGATGGCGTTCTGCACGGCGGTCAGCCCCCGCTCGGCGGCCTGGCGCGACTGGCGCGCCACCTCCGCCGACTGCTGCGCCTGGCCCGACACGTCGTTGATGCGCCCGGCCATCTCCAGCACCGACTGGCCGGTTTCGCGGATTTCGCGCAACTGCTCGGTCGAGGCTGCCAGCAGATCGGTGGAGGTGTCCTGCGCTTTCTCCACGATCTCGCCCACGCGGGTGGTGGTGATCTGCACGCTGCCCACCAGCGAGCGCAATTCCTCGACCGTGTAGTTCACCGAGTCGGCGATGGCGCCGGTGATGTCCTCCGTCACGGTCGCTTCCTGCGTCAGGTCGCCCTCGGCCACCGTCTGCAACTCGTTCATCAGCCGCAAAATGGCGGCCTGGTTGGCGTCGGTCACGCGCTTGGCTTCAAGCTGCTGCTGCTCGGCGGCCTGGCGCCGCCGCTCGGCCAGCGCCTGGCGCCGGCGGCTTTCCAGCACCAGCACGTAGCCCAGGAAAATGCCCGAGAGAATCGCCAGCAGCGCCGGCAGCCCCAGGCCAACCACACTCTTCCACGTCAGGCCCGACGCCGCCGAGAGCCTGCCTTGCAGCGCTTGCAGGCCATGGCGCAATTGGTCGCTGTCGCCGAGCACGGCCATCTGCGCCTCGCGGGCCGAGACCAGGCCTTGCAGGTTGGCCATCATGGCGTCGGCTTGCGCCTTGGTTTCGTCGTACTGCTTCAACAGCTCGGTCAGGCGCTCGCGCGTGGTCGCGTCGCGCGCCGCGGCGATGCGCATGTCGCTGTCGCCGTGGAGCAGGGCTTCGGTCAGCTCCTTGAAAGTGTTGAGGTCCTTGCCGAGCAGGAACACGGCCTCGGGGCTGATGCCCTCGAACGTCAGGAATTCGCTGGACGATTTGCCGATGCGCTGCGTCAGCATCACCAGTTGACTGGTGGCCGCCTGCTCCGCCGCCGGCGCGTCATGCTGCAGCTTGTAGGCCGAAATGGACTCGGTCACTTCCAGCAGGTCGGCGGATTTGCGGCTCACCTGGCGCAGCGCCTGTCTGATATCGGTCAGCACCTTCTGCTGCGCCAGCACCATATCGGCGTTGGTCTTGGCCTTCGTCACCAGCGGCATGATCTGGTCCAGATCGCTCACGTATGGGCGGCCCACCGCCGCGATGCCGGAGCCGCCCGATTGCAAGCCCTGCACGTTGGCCGTCAGGGTTTCGGAGCTTTCCTTGACTTCGGGGAAGGCCGAAGCCGCGCCCACCAGCGCCTGCGTCAGCGCCTTGGCCAGGCGCTCGGACTCCATCAGGGCGCGGCCCGTGGCAGCCACCTGGCCCGCATTGCTCGCCCCTTGCAGCACCGTCCACACGCCCATGCCGACCAGCGACAGCAGCGACAGCGCCAGCACAAGCCCCAGCCCGCGCAAATACTGGCCCGCCGTGCCGCCGCCCGGCAGGGGCAGCCGCACGTCTTCCTCGGAGGACGCTTCCTCGGACGGCGCCTCTTCGAACGTCGTCTCATCGTCCATCCTTGATGGCACGAACGTCGACGGCGCGAAAGATGACGGCGGAAAAACATCCTCCGTCGCCTCCTCTGCGCCGACGGCCTGATTGGCTGCCAGCGACTCGTCGACTGCCAGCGGCTCGTCGGCTGCCAGCGGCTCGTCCTTGAAAACGCCGTCGTCCGCCGGCTTCTTGTTATCTTGGTTGAATTGATCGGATGAAGACATGTGAAAACCTTCGTTACGCGCCTTGCGCGCCGATTTCTAGAAATAGGGAGTGTTGGGAAAGGGCCTGGAGATTGAGCTCCTGCCACCGCGCGCCATCGGCGTCGGTGTAAACGTGGCCGTGGTAAGGCGGCGCATCGGCGCCGGGTGCGTCCGAAGCCGCGAAAGAATCCATGGTGCGCAAGCCCAGCAGGCGCTCCACCAGCAGCGCGGCGTTGGTTTCCAGCACGGGGTTGAGAGCCAGCAGGCGGCATTGCGCCAGATCGGCCTCGGTGCGCGGGCGCTGCGGCGGGCCGCCCAGCAGCGCGCCCAGATCGACCACGCCGAACAGCCCGCCGCGCAGGTTGGCCACGCCCAGAAACCAATCGCGCGCATACGGCACGCGCCGCACGCCCGACCAGGAGAAAATTTCGCCCGCATGGCTGAGTGGCAGCAACAGCCGCTTCTCGCCCGCCTGCACCGCCAGCCACGAGGCGGTTTTGCCGGAAGTCTGCGCCGTCGCCAGACGCTGCGCCAGATAGCTTTGGAACTCCCGCAGAGTTTGCTTGGTCGCCATAAAGCTTTAGCCCAAAGCCTTGATCTTGCGCAGCAGATCGGCCTCTTTGACGGGCTTGGTAATGTAATCACGCGCGCCCTGGCGCAAACCCCAGAGGCGGTCGGTTTCCTGGTTCTTGCTGGAGCAGATGATGATGGGTACGTCGTTGTAGCGCGGGTCGCGCAGGATCGTGCGCGTGAGCTGAAAGCCGTTTTGCCCCGGCATGACGATGTCCATCAGGATCAGATCGGGCTTGGTCTCCTCCATGCGCCGGCGCGCCTGGTCGGCGTTTTCGGCAGTTATCACGGCATAGCCGTATTTTTTGAGCATATCGCCCAGATACATCAATTCTGTCTTGGAATCATCAACAATCAAAACATTGCGTATTTCCATTAAGTCGTTCCTTGTCTTTATCTATTAGCGCCAAACTCCTGCACCGCCTGCAAAAGCTGGTCTTTGGTGAAGGGTTTTGTCAAATATTCCTGCGACCCCACCATGCGCCCGCGCGCCTTGTCGAACACGCCGTCCTTGGATGAAAGCATCACCACAGGCGTGTCTGTGAATTTCCGGTTGCGCTTGATGATGGCGCATGTCTGATAACCATCCAGCCGCGGCATCAAGATATCGCAGAAAATCAGATCCGGCGGACTGTCATGGACTTTCGCCAAGGCATCGAACCCGTCTTCCGCCAGAAAAACATCATGTCCACCCTGCTTGAGGAAAATCTCCGCACTGCGCCGGATGGTGTTGCTGTCGTCAATGACCAGCACTTTCATACCTGATCCTATCGAAGCCCATTGTGTATTTTTCGCCGCTGCCGGCAAAGCCGGCCAGTGTCTCACGGCGCGCCAAACCCTCTATCATTGCTTTGAGGCGGTCGATTGTATCTGCGCACGCGCCGGCGCACACACAACCTCCTGCGCAAGGCACAATTACCGGGTCCAGCCACACCGGACGTCGCACCCGCGCAACACTTCGGCACGACGCAACAAAGGAATCCACCCACCCATGTCCCCCAGCACCGACCTCAACGACACCCTGATAGCGCGCGCGCGCCAGATCATCCCCGGCGGCGTCAACTCCCCCGTGCGCGCCTTTCGCGCCGTCGGCGGCACGCCGCGCTTCGTGCAGCGCGCGCAAGGCGCGTATTTCTGGGACGCCAACGACCGCCGCTACATCGACTACATCGGCTCCTGGGGCCCCATGATCCTCGGCCACGGACACCCGGCGGTGCTCGAAGCGGTGCAAAAAGCCGCCACCGAAGGCTTCTCCTTCGGCGCGCCCACCGAGCGCGAAATCGAACTGGCCGAAGCCATCGCCGCGCTCATCCCCAGCATCGAGATGCTGCGCCTGGTCTCCTCCGGCACCGAAGCGGGCATGACCGCCATCCGCCTGGCGCGCGGCGCCACCGGGCGCAGCAAGATCGTCAAGTTCGAGGGCTGCTACCACGGCCATGCCGACGCCCTGCTCGTCAAGGCCGGCTCCGGCCTGGCCACCTTCGGTCACCCCACCAGCGCCGGCGTGCCGCCCGAAGTGGTGCAACACACCCTCGTGCTCGAATACAACAACATCACCCAACTCGAAGAAGCCTTCGCCCTGCACGGCAAGGACATCGCCGGCCTCATCATCGAACCGATTGCCGGCAACATGAACTTCGTGCGCGCCACCGTGGAATTCACCCGCCGCTGCCGCGAGCTGTGCACCCAATATGGCGCGCTGCTGATTTACGACGAAGTGATGACGGGCTGCCGCGTCGCCCTGGGCGGCGCGCAAAGCGTGTATGCCAAAGCCATCCCCGGCTTCGCGCCCGATCTGACCGTGCTCGGCAAAGTCATCGGCGGCGGCATGCCGCTGGCCGCCTTTGGCGGCAAACGCGCCGTCATGGAACAGCTCGCCCCCCTCGGCCCCGTCTACCAGGCCGGCACCCTGAGCGGCAACCCCGTCGCCACCGCCTGCGGCCTGGCCACCCTGCGCGAAATCGGCAAGCCCGGTTTCTTTGAAACCCTCTCCGCCAAAACCCGGCGCCTCACC
>Ga0209628_10004225_pt1 | contig 10322 bp, 6 predicted proteins | sample TergutCu122P4_FD_187285 | JGI IMG/M metagenome (GOLD analysis project Ga0209628, IMG submission 187285) | Cubitermes ugandensis P4 segment gut microbial communities from Kakamega Forest, Kenya - Cu122 P4 (SPAdes) (version 2) | ecosystem: Host-associated > Arthropoda: Insects > Digestive system >... | reverse complement strand
TCCACACCAGACCAGCTACTTGAAAAAACCACAGCACAAAATACCACACGCAGCAACCACTGTATAATACTCTTGAGCTCCTGATGATGGGAATAGTGATGCCCGAAACATGTTGAGCAAGCAATACGATCTGCAATAAAAACTTCTGTTGCATCTAGTTGGCATTTTATTTCCACATGATCTATCTAGTCATACAAAATGTAGTGTTTTTCAACAGGCTGCAAGTGTTTAATATTTAGTTGCTCATGATTATGTACCTAACTCGGCACGGTAAACCCCCTGATTCTTCCGCCTTCTGTAACACAGATCACGTATCTGTGACGATTTGTTTACGACTGATCGACAGACGACGGAGCATGTTGCGTCGTCGCCATAATGTGTCAGCCCAACGTGAGCGTTCCCGTTTGAAATAAAAATACAGTCATGACGTGAGCTGCTCGTATCTCCGTTGTATCTTAAGCAACGTTCAATGTGAGAGCCCCCCTACTAGAAACACGTAATGGTAGTATTCCGTGTCTGTTCGACATTTTTCATATTCGAACGTTCAAAACGGATGATGTATAACTTCAGTTAGACCCTGCTGGGAGGTACAATTGAAAGCTGTGTAGTGACTGTCGATTCTGTAGTTTTGTGTAGGGGCAAAGGATTAATTGTCCGTGAGAAAGTAAGCTGAGGGAGTGAGACGGTACCAGGAGAAAGGATCGATAATTTTTCTCACAGTTTCATAAACTGTGACCTTAAACACCTAAAGTCATCCCTCGCTTTCCGCGGGGATTAGGTTCCAAGACTCCCCGCAAAAGCTAAATCCCCGAATAATCGAAGGTCATTCCTCAAAACAATGACGTGGCACTTTTTAATGTTCTTCTTTATAATAATGTATTTTAATCTTCCTTATGCTTTAAACACCTTTCAGTCATTAAATCACAGAATAATGAAAAAGTAAAACCAAAAGTATTTTTACGCGCTCTTGTGCTATTTTGCGGCTAGTTCACTAGCTGTAGGTGATGTGTACACGGCGTGGTATACTGGTTGGAACTAGCTGTAGGTGATGCGTACACGGTGTGATATACTGTTTGGAACCAGCTGTAGGTGATGTGTACACGGTGTGGATACTGTTTGGAACTAGCTGTAGGTGATGTGTACACGGCGTGGTATACTGGTTGGAACTAGCTGTAGGTGATGTGTACACGGTGTGGTATACTGTTTGGAACTAGCTGTAGGTGATGGGTACACGATGTGGATACTGGTTGGAACTAGCTGTAGGTGTTGTGTGGACGGAGTGGTATACTGGTTAGAACTAACTAAATTTGTATCTGTGTATTCTTATAATAATAATATCACCCTGCGAATGGCCGGAATAGCGGCCGAAACATTTTGGTGAGAAAACTGTTTATAAAATACATCATAAACATTGTAGGGCATTTTGTTGGTTGTTTGTGTATTATGTACCTGATTAATACACATAAGATGAAATATATTAAAATAGGGTGGATTCGTCTGTCCCAGGATATGGATTGGTAACTGTTTCATCTGAATATGGTGGTAATTCTGCGGGTTTTATCAATCAACCAATCAATCAATCAATCAATCACGCAGTCTCTCTTGTGACAGGTCCATAGCCACTTCCAAAGCGAGTTCTCCAGAGAGTTCGATCTAGTGTTGCTTTTTCAACTTCCAGGACATTAATATGTTCTAAGGTTATCCAGTAGCTTCTTACGTCTTCTTCGTCGTCTTCCCATTCTTTCTGTCTTTCCTAATATGTTGCTTTCAAGACCGTGTGTTAGAAGGCAGTTTTTCCGCAAGACGTGAAATGACTTTATATAGAACATAAAATTGCTTGCTTGCCCGATCGCCAATTAGGTTATGAAGATGATATTTATTCTGTGGATTTAGTTATTTACTTATTTAGCGGTTAATATTTTATAAAATAATCTTACCAAGCGTGACAGTCATTAGACTACATTTATTTTAAGTGTTTTGTTACAATTTTTAGAGCAACTCATTTCCTCTTGTCGTAAGTAGAGAACATTGTCTTTATTAGACGGGACTTGAAAACTAAGAATTACGGACAGTTCTGGACAGACAGATATCAACAATAGGATAAACGACATAGTATAAATAAATTGGAGCCTCAGAATCATAAAATATGATTACGAACTTGATGGGCGTTGGGGAAGTAAGAAAAGGGTACACAATTTTAGCCGAAACAGAATAATTGTTAGACCTAGCATAGATAGGAGAATAATATTAAAGTTAATCATCAGGGTGCAGGCAGTGAAAATTTTGACTAGATTTAAAGTGGTTTAGCGTGGGGTCAAGTGGTGGGTCCTTGTGAACATGACAATAGGCCTTTTATAGACGCGCGTTGTTGAGGATAATTAGATTACAAGAGAGCCCTCGTTGCTGGACTCTGCCTAACACCATTTGTGCCCATTTTACACTGTCAGTAGGGACTGCTGTAACACCTAATGTAGTCGTATTAATTCACGGACCCTTTCTCAGATGTTTGTGTTGTGTGCTAATGTAACATTTGTAAATAATGAACTATATATCCATGTGAACGTGCAACTTACAATGAAAAAGATACTTAGGAAATTGTGTTTCGTACTTGTCGAATTTGTGTCATTCCATATTTGATTCCATGTGAATATGATACAAGAGATCATTTGCGTACGAAATTTTATCAGGCGTCTCATCACATTGACACGTACCTTAGCAATTCTTTCTCTCGATGTATGAGGTAAATCGTTCGTGCGTCTGGAACCTAAAGATAAAGTCTTCGCTTCAAGTACAGTCGGCAGAAGATGGTCTGGTAACTATCAGATCTGCACTACCCACAATGTGTGAGCGATTCATTTATGCAAACTTTAATACATTTCTACGCATAATTTTCCTTTTGTTCTCTGACTGATATTGCTGCCAATTATTTTACTCTGCGTGACATTTGGGGTTATCATAAAGATGCTGAAGTTTAAAGCCTTCTGGTATATCAAGCAGTCTCGACTTCTAAATATATACCGACATTTAGAAGCGTCTTACTGCCGTTGTTTTCAGGGTCAGCCATTTTAAGACCCGTTGGGTTTTCTTCGATTAATCGACATTTCTTTGAATTGCTTTGTCACGGAGATGAAGGCACAACGATCCATAGAAATGTTTGTTAAGTACTAACCAGTTAACATCCCAGAAGGCTTCAGTCTTCCGCATTCTGGTATGACGCGTTCAGCTGTAGCCTCTCGTGTACTTGCAGTCTCGACATTCACAGTTCGTTCATCGGCAAGAAATCGATATATTTTTAGGCTGTACAGCTTATCGAAACTTTGGCTTCTCGTTTTATTTTGCAGTGTTCACGGAGTAAAGACCGTCGAAAAGCTCATTAATCACATAAGAACAAATTCAACAGCTGTATGCTTCATCCTCGTTACGAATTCATTTCCGACTGCGTGTTTAATATTTAATCTCACCTTCAGCTATGCAGTTTTAAATCAACCCTAAAAAAGACATTTATTGTAGACCACTGCACAGCCTTCTTTGACGTCACAGACACTGAATTTTGTGCACACGGTGTACTTATGCTTTTAGACAGTTCTTTCAGAAGAAAATGCGCTTTATTCCAAACAGCATTATTTGGATAGCACTGATAGTGGAGGGACATAATATTTATTGTCAGGTACAAATGGGGTTTTAAATGTCGTTGAGACGAATTTCAGGCTTGAAGACCGTACCTTGACTTAGGTGGTTAGTCTCCGGCTTCTCATGGTGGAGGCACGAGTTTGATCTGGGGCAATTCCACCTGAGGTTTGTGGGGGAAAAAGAAATAAAGAGACATGTTCTCCGAAGCTAACTGAGGCTTCCCCCTAACAGTATCATTCCACCAATGCTCCATACTCATTATTACCCTTAACATAAGGACAAGCGGGCGAAGCCTGATAATCTTTAAAAGAAGCAAAGAAATTTCTGATATGGAGCAGTGGACAGGGAAGTATTTCCACATTACTGTTTGTGGCTTGAAAGTCTTAAAATTTTAATTCGAATTGAACTTGGTTTCCCTTTAGCGGATTTACAACGTCAAAGTACGGCACAATTGCTTTTGTGGAGCTGAAATATCCGATTTCAAAATCATAGCTGCAATGAGAGGACTAAGAGTTGTTGTATTGTTTCGATGTTCCGTTCCATCTGAATTCAAGGGGGGAAAAAATCTGATAGAATTTTGGAAGTTTAGAACACAGTCATGCAGTAGTAGTTTTTGGAAGATGATTTAAATGAACAAAATATTAAAAGAGCTGCTGGTGCGAGAGATATGAAAGAACGTTCTGTATTGAAAATCATAGCGAGTCACTTCTCTGTCAATGACATACCGAGAGTTCTGTGGTTTTGAATAGACAGGAAAACATATTTCCATCCAAGCATATGTCATTATTGAAAACGATTGCTCTTTTCATGAATTATTACTTTACTTTTACGCGCACTTTTGACTTATTTTGGGTGGAATAATTTTGAAAGAATTATCTTAAAATGTATTTCAAAAGTTTTGATATCATGATGCAGGGATATCCCCTGAATATTCCCATTGCTCTAGAGATAGTCTCTACAGCGTTCTGGATCGTGACTCAGTATTTGTCTTCAAGAACGGAGAAGGAGCGAGAGGGAATTGAAACTCAAGCCACGCGTATACATTGTATACATTTTGCAGCGACATAGCTTACATAAGCCTCGGGTTGTGATATACGAGGCTTGGTTAAAAAAATAAATTTACATGGCATCTAATTTTGTAACTAAAGAACAATGGAACGTATTGCTTACGGCCCTGATCAAGCGGCCAGAGTTTGTCATCCGATTCTAGCGCTGACGAAGAGTCCTGGCGACCACAAATTCAAAGAAAATCGCAGTGTAGGAAGATTTGTGAAACGACGGCTTACAACGGAGTACACGGACTTCTGTCAAAAGGAAAAAAAGCTCGTTGCGTGATAAAGTAAATACGTTAATTGTAGCGGAGACTGTGTGGGAAATTGATGGGATATCAGTAGAGTTAAACAAGAACTGTTGTTATTGCAGCTGAAATTAGAGAGCTAAAAAGTTGCATAAGCTTCGTGAAACTTATTTCCTGTCCGACTCCCACGCGTGCCTATATAAGCTATTTTCTGTCCGGCGCTCACGCGTGCCCATACAAGCGATTTTCTGTCCGACGCTCACGCGTGCCCATACAAGCGATTTTCTGTCCGACGCTCACGCGTGCCCATACAAGCGATTTTCTGTCCGACTCTCACGCGTGCCCATACAAGCGATTTTCTGTCCGACGCTCACGCATGCCCATACAAGCGATTTTCTGTCCGACGCTCACGCGTGCCCATACAAGCGATAAATTCACACTTGTAAAAATTAAATATCGCTATCAAAGTATCGATTATTGCATATAAAATGTGGGATTTCTGGCTGAGAGTTTTATTAGTTGAGTCAATTATACGGGCTCTTATAGTACAGTACATAAAGTGCTGCGCAGGTGTTTTGCAGTGCATAGCCCATTCAACTGTACGAACTAGGAAAATGTGTGACTAGTATAGCAGCATTTACACCCGTCACTGTACCTCCTCTTCTCCCCCTGATTGTCTTATAGGGTGTTCCCGCTGACACCTGACCGTATATAAAAATGCCCTTAATTTCCCCAGCTCTGTAGTTTTGCAGCTTTTCACAGTTTTTTTTTTAAAGTTACCGCTTGTAGCCACATATAGCCCAGAATTTCTCACTCAACTATGGAGATCTGTGGGTAGAAACTCAAATTAAATGTAGCATTAAATTGATTTAATTCGCGCTTAAAAATATCGTGTTTTGAGATCACGAGTTTATGGGTTGAATAAATGTGGAAATAACATAATGTGTTTGATAGACACTGATGTTTTTCGTGAGATTTTTGGTCTCTGGAGTGAATGCGGTAACGAGCAGAGGAGCTCTCCAACCCTTGCCAACAGAGTAAACAGAAAGGTTTTCTAGCTAATGGTTAACGATGCCCGCACACATAGCATTGTTATGGAGTAACCATGTTAAATCGTGACCTGTGGTTGACATTTGTTTTGGTTTTCTAGCGACGCTCTCTAAACAGTATTGATTATGTAACGTCGAAAAATAGCATACTGCAAAAGATCTAACAAGAGGGGCAATGTATGTGTAATGTAATATTGAGGTGTGTTCGTGCAACAATATTTGCAGTGGAAAACCCAAAAGTATAACATTTTTTCTGAGTGCATGTTTGTAGTCTTAGGTATCCAGCGTGGTATTCGCATGCGCCACATTGTCATCTGTGTCCTGCACGTCCCTACTACATTTTTCCACATTATCTCATAAACGGCACGATTTGCGAAAAACGGCTACCGAGCACAAAATGTTCGTTTTGATTTCCTCTACAAGTGTTATGAAGCATTTCCTATTCTAAGAAGAACTGAGCGCAGTGTGATAAAATATCTATATCTGTCTACATGTGAAGTACCCCTCATTCTTGTCTGCTTTTAGTGAAACTTGAATTTTCTGGACAGATTTTCGAAATATAACAAATTATCAAATTTCATGAAGATTTCATGGTACAGAAGGACAGACGTGACTAAACAAATAGTCGCTTTTCGCAATTTAGCGAACGCGACTCTTAGTTTCGTCATGTCTGAAGGATCATGCAGCGTATGTGGGACGGGCAAGAAATGCACAATAAGTTTTGGTCGAAAACTGTAAAGGAAAAGTTAGAACTGTGATGTATGTGTGTAGCTGGAAGGATACTTTGAAGGCAGATGTTAGATTCTCTGTGCGGGTGTAAACAGGAACAAAATGGGGTAGTAATTAAAATGGGAATACCCCGTAAGGTCCTATAGAATAAGGAAAACTTCTTGAATAGTAAACGACTTTTGATTTCTGTTTGCTACTTAATTGCATGTGTGATTTTAGGCTTCCGCCTCCATGTAGATGAGATCTGCGGTCTTTTAGGTTATTACGCAGCGTAGAGTGGTTATACAATACCGGCGTTTCGGGACCACCTATCGGTTCCATCGTCCACGGTCAATAAGTCCAAGACGGTTCCTTAGACTTACTGACTTTTGACGATGTGGCCGATAGGTGGTTCCGAAACGCCTGTTAGGAATTGCCACTTTCCACTGCATAATATCCCAGAACACTGCAAATCTTACTTAATTTCAGTTTAAATCTTAGTGTATGTACCAATATTTACAGTTAAACGTATTAGTTTGCAGTTTAGATATACTTACAAGCTTATAGTTCTTGTAGGCTATTCGTTGACACTCATTCAGTTGCATGGGACTGATAACCGTGCATGGCGAGGGGTTTCGAAAGAGGCGTTGATGGTCCAACTGAACTCAGTATCTCTCCACGAAGAATCTGAGCTTGCGCAGCAGGTAGACCGGTCTTGATTCTAAATGGTTACCACTCAAATTAATTTCTAGTTCGCCACAGCTACTCCAACCAGGCCGGTGTGAGCAGTTTTCTATAGTAAAATGTGGTTTTCACAATGGCCTTGCATTGTGTTGTGTGTTCTACCCATCCAGAACCTGGTTTCTGGGTTCGAATCCCGTTCTGTGCCTCGATATATCTGCGTTTGGGTTTTGCTGTATAAGTAGAGACTTTCTCATTAACCGAACAACAACCAATAGGTAAAGGGAACCCCGTAACAGAACCAGGAGGACCCCTAGGGTGAGTGGAGGTATAGCTCAACTCTTTCTTAACCTCGGCACTAGAAGGGGGTGTGTGGTCAGCATCACGCCTCGGCCGCCTTTACTCTCGGGAAAGACCCGGTACCCACTGTACAGGAGGCTTGGTGGGCCCCGGAGCGGGTCTGGATTTGTGCGAAAAATCTCGCCTCACTGGGATTCGATCCCCGGACCCCCCAGCCCGTAGCGAGTCCTATACCAATTACGCTATCCCGGCTCTCAATAACCAGTATCTGAAGTCACTGGACCCTTTGGCCTGCAGCGCTGTGTAAGATGGACGAATGTACTTCATTCTGAGAGTTTCTCTGTGGAAATACAGTTTGTTAAATTGTTACATTTTAACACGGTCAGGATCTTGCAGGAGGCGACGCCTTTTAGTTTAATCGACGCTTCCTAAATGCTGCATATTCCGGCACGTTTCTGCTTAGAAGATGGTGGGAGGAAGTGTATATCTACCAAAATTCACAGCATCACAACTCAGGAGGTCATAACCTTTGTATTCACTACTCTGAGACCCTCAGAGTGAGGAAACAGACAACATTAGGAAAGGAATTCTTGTGAACTCCATATGGGCCTTCGTCTAAGCTTACCTAACGTATTACATACGAGTATCTTGTTTCATTCGCAAAATAAGGGACCAATTCCCATTTACCGCTAATTCTTCCTGTTTGTGGCGTTTACTCGTACCTACAATGTAAACCTCTGGGCCTGGTTGTGGTGTTTAACGTTTGCCACATTGAAGAATCTATGGCCTGACGCAGTTCCGCGGTGTTAACCTGTTGGGAGGCACTAGGTTAATATGTAAACACCAAGACGTGAGGCAGAGCCGTCAGCTAATACGGCTCCTTTCTGTGACTTTAAACAAATTTGAAGAAGTCGAATTGCAACGTTTTAACACACTTCCATGTAAAAAAGCGAACTATCCGATTTAGAAATGCAGTTAGGGCAGAGAAGCCCTAATGTGTGTCCTTTCATTTTCTTGATTTTGCCTAAGAAGGCTTTATTTTAAAAAGTTTTTTAAATTTCCAACTACTGATTTTTTTACTTAATTTTCATAGGACAGTCGTACATCTGTCCTTCCGAAATTTGCTCAGTTATTCAAGAAATTTGTTAAATTGATTTCGATGTTTTGATGCTCTCTCAGCTCATAGCCTTTTCGCATCGGGATTTAAATGGTGACAGTCCGCCTTCGCGTACGACATTATTTTCGATGGCCATTTAAATATTTTCGTATTTTTTACAAAAACCGCCAATATTACGCTAACCAAACAAGACTAAATAATATAAAACCAGACATTTTGTGGGAAATGAGACAGAGATATTTCTGTGTGTCTTAGAAAATGCAGTAAATATTTTTAGTTCCTAAGTATATAAAGCAATCATTTTGACTTGTTTTACTTATACAGTATTTAGGTTTGAGGCCCTGGTTTTGCTTAGAGAGGTCACACGTGAAATATTCCTACACTGGCTATCATGAGAGTACGCAGTTCTGACTGCTATAGCTCTCTTTGTCAAACCCATAAGTCAGTCCTTTTCAGTATAGAAGCAGACTTCAATGCAAGACAGTGCTAACCAATCAGCGGGGCAATACAATAGTATCTTTTTTGGAATGTAAAGGAAAGGTCAGGAAACGCACAAAAGCCTCACAATTAAGAAATAATTGAAAAACAGAATTCTTATCAAGAAATCTGAGACAAATAATATCTAAAAACAATCAGAAAAATTTCCTTTTTGTATCAGCATACAAACAGTGTAGGTTTATAAATTTTCAATGTTTCACCGTGCATTTTTCAGTTCAATAATTGATAAACACCAATATATGCACTTTTTCACATTCAAAACTGTGTTAGTGTAAAATGTTAATTTCAATGTTAAAATACATAAAAATATTTAAAGGTACTCCGACATGTTTCGATCTTAACAGTTCATCATCAGGGAGTAGTCCTGTACCTCGTAAAAGTCACTGAATAATTTAAAATGTTTTAAAAGTTTAAAACCAAAATTTTAAAATTCTGCAACGCACTGCGCCACAAGGTTCACAACGTACACCCGCTAAATGTATTGCTGCCACAACACCGGGACTGATCGTCAGAATTTTAAAATTCTGGTTTTAATCTTTTAAACAATTCATTGAATTTAACGAGGTACAGGCCTACTCCCTGATGATGATCTGTTAAGATCGAAGCATGTCGGAGTACCTTTAAATATTTTTATGTATTTTAACATTGAAATTAACATTTTAGACTAACATAGTTTTGAATGTGAAAAATTGCATATGTTGGTGTTTATCAATGATTGAAGTGTAGGTTTAGTTCACTGTAACTCCAACCTTCCAGCTGTAGTGTAACGATATTTGTCTGAATGTGTGACATAGTCCAAATAACCATAAAAAATAAACACTGATTATTAGTAACTCGACCCTTCCCTCAGCTAGTCTAAACCTTACAAGCTCCTTATGAAAATTTTATCATCCTCTTCCCACATCTCTAGTATAAAGTGAATCAAAAGTAATTGTACCTGCTGTGGACAATGAGCATATTAATATACAAGGTGGTTCAAATATGACCGGGACTGATTTGTGTGTAAACAAGGCGCACTGCGCAGCAGCTGTGCGACCTTGAG
>Ga0209628_10004224_pt1 | contig 10323 bp, 10 predicted proteins | sample TergutCu122P4_FD_187285 | JGI IMG/M metagenome (GOLD analysis project Ga0209628, IMG submission 187285) | Cubitermes ugandensis P4 segment gut microbial communities from Kakamega Forest, Kenya - Cu122 P4 (SPAdes) (version 2) | ecosystem: Host-associated > Arthropoda: Insects > Digestive system... | reverse complement strand
ATGAAATCACACTCGGACGCTCAATCGTTAATCGTGTTTCGTTTAATGATTTGTTTAGGTAGCTGGTAGCTGGTAGCTGGTAGCTGGTAGTCTGTAGTCGGTAGCTGGTAGCGGGACGGTTTAAGATTTTAAGATTTTAAGATTTTAAGATTTAAAGATTTAAGAAAAATCTGCGAAAATCCTTCCCCCTTTGAAGGGGACAGGGGGATGTAAAAATCTGCGTCATCTGCGTGCTGAAATTCTACCAATATTAAACCGTCATTCCTGCGCAGGCAGGAACCTAACGGGATTGTGGAAGATTTTTTTTGAATTTTATGATATGATGTTAGAAAATGATTTAATTAAACTAAGAGCATTTGAACCCGAAGATTTGGATGTCTTTTATAAATGGGAGAATGATACGACATTATGGTCGTGGGGGTGTACAATCGCCCCTTATTCGCGTTATGAACTGAGACAGTATATCTTGTCGGGAAAGGACATTTACGAGTCTAAGCAGTTACGCTTTGTTGTGGAACTCAAAGCGGAAACGAAAGCCATCGGTATGATTGATTTGTATGATTTTGAACCGTTGCACAAACGGGCTGCTGTGGGCATATTAATCGATGAGGCTTATCAAAAAAAGGGATTAGCAGGAGAGGCTTTATCGCTGTTGTGCAGTTACTCGTTTTCCTTTCTTAAACTCCATCAGTTGTATGCCTTTATTCCATTTAAAAATGAACCGGGAAAAAAACTGTTCCTCCGTTCCGGCTTCAAGGAAAATGGCATCTTACGCGACTGGATACAAGCTGTCGACGGTTATGAAGATGTACACATTGTCAGTTTAATAGCGGGTCTTTGGGATAATTAATCCATGTCAGATAGCGACCGCCAATCTGTTCTACCGTATATTTCCAAAAGGATTCACCATCGGCAGTCAATAGTTTATCGGAGGAAACGCTACCGACAAGCCACGAATCACGTTTGATTTCTTCGGCTAATTGGCCTTTTGTCCATCCTGAATAACCAACGAAGCATTTGATTTTTCCGTGAACAGGCCGTCCACTCAATAAATAGTAATTCAAACTCTCGAAGTCGCCGTCAAAATAAATATGGTCGCCTATCGCGGTACTATCCGGTATGACTTCACCTAACGAATGAATGAAAAATAAGCGATCTGAAGCTACAGGCCCTCCAAGAAAGAGGGGAATAGGCTGTACGTTCTCTAAACCTTCGATATAATTATTTAAAAACAAACCGGTGTTTTTGTTCAGAACAAAACCCATTGAACCTTCCGCATGATGTTCAATGAGTAAAACGACCGAACGCTGGAAAAACAGTTCTTGAAGGAAAGGTTCTGAAATGAGAATTTTTCCCTTTTCCGGCAACAGGTTGTTGTGTTTAATTTTAAATAAGTCGTTATAAGACGTCATGTTACCGAGCTTTAATCCTTAGCGGGATTGTGGAATTGATTCCTGTTTACATCCCCCTGCCCCCTTCAAAGGGGGAGTTACAAAAAGCGAAAGTCTTTCGTCTAATAATTCGTATTGGTTGGGTTTAATAAAAGAAGTGCAAGCGCGAAGACCTTGTTGTTTGCTTCCTGTCGTACTGAGCGAGATGGCGCTTATGCCGTAGTAAATCAGTTTTTCCATGAGTGCTCCGCCTGTCATCCCCGGATAAGCGATTGTAAAATAAAAACCGTCGGCAATAGGTTCATCCACGTCCATGTCGTAAACGAGACGAAACCCGTGTTTTATAAAAATGGATTTCAGCTTTTCCGCCCGTCGTCCGTATTCTTTGACCTCTTCAATAAAATTGAAAGCGCCGTCAGAAGCTGCTTTTAACATGGCCGACAAGGCAAATTGTGCCGAATGGCTGGTGCCGGAGGAAAGGGCGTAAAGTACGCGATGAATGTATACCGTTCCAAAAGTGCCTCCGCCGTAGCGTTGCGTCAGACCTTTGTAGGCTCGATTATACAATTGATCCGACATGGCTGTGATGGCAATACGTTGACCTGCATAACTGAATACTTTGGATCCGGAAATCTGGAGGATATAATAATCGGCGTAATGAGAAACACTTGACTGGTAAGGCGGCTGAAACGGCGTGCCGAGATTTTTACGAAAATCCATGGCAAAATACGCCAAGTCTTCGATGACGATTGTATCATACCGGTTGGCTGTTTGACCGATAATCTCCAACTCTTTCTCAGTCAGACAAAACCAAGCCGGATTATTGGGATTCGAATAAACGATAGCCATGATATTCCCTTTCGATAAAAACGATTCGAGCATGGGCTGAAGTTTGTCGCCGCGATAATCATAGACATCAAACGATTCGTATTTGTATCCCATGACCACAATCTGTTGTTTCTGAACCGGAAATCCCGGATCAATGAATAACAGGGTATCTTTTTCAGGCTCGCATTGGCCGCAGGTGAGGAACGACGCAAATGTTCCCTGCATCGAACCAGTCACTGGAACGCAATGGTCGGGAGCGATGTCGGTGTCTATAAACGCTTTGATAAAACGCGAAGCTTCTTCTTTTAATTCACTCAACCCGTTAATATTTGGATAAATCGAGGCTATGCCACTTTGTAATGCATTTATTTCGGCATCGACACCCACTTGGGCAGGTTTGAGTCCGGGCACACCCATTTCCATATGTATAAATTCAACACCGGTTTCTTTTTCCAAATCGTTAGAAATAGCCACGACTTCACGAATAGTCGCTTTCCCGTAGTCATTGATGCCAAAACGCTCAATTACTTTTTTAACGGTCTTATAATCAAGAGGTATCTGACTCATTTTAAAAAATATCTTATTCATTCAGGCATCAAAGTTAATAATATTTCCAAAAAAGTTTGGTGTTTCAAAAAAAACTTCTACCTTTGCAGCGTTTTTGAAGAAAAAACGGTGTGGTAGTTCAGTTGGTTAGAATACCTGCCTGTCACGCAGGGGGTCGCGGGTTCGAGCCCCGTCCATACCGCAAACTGATAATCAGGCGTTTACAAAAAAAGTAAACGCTTTTTTTATGCTTTTTTTGGCGTAAAAAAACTTATCTAATAATCCTTGGGAAGTCTCTGTAAAAAAACTTTTTCTTATCACAACAGGAAATGGAAGCCTCGCCTCCGACTATTGTCAAGCCAATCCGGTAACGCCTTATTCTGATTCGGTAATAAATTCCCTCTTTGTACCCTCTCAGTTTGCGCAGGTTTGGAATGTCCTTCAAGGTGCGTGCATTTTCAACGCTTTTAATAGCCTCTTCGACATCAGAAATAACATTAACATCAACAATCCTTTCGACATCTCTTTCAAAACGATTCGTGAAGCGGGTGTTCATCTTTTCCTTAATGACTTCATTACCTGTTCGCGACTTGTAAAGCCGGATTTCAGTCCTTCCTCAATTTGTGAAATTGCGTATTCATCGCCCAACCTGCGAGCCTCAGCACTGCTCAATGGCTTAGAAAGGGGCGTTTCGCGTTTAGGAGTATACGAACTTGGACGGGATGTTATGATTGCTGGTTCCATAGTAATAATCATGAAAAAGTTTGACGCCGCAAAGATAAGCAAACTTTTGCAATTATTTTTAATGTGTGCGAGGTAAAATCAATTATTTTATCTATTTTTGCGGCGAAATAACAAAAAAAATGTTTGACCTAAGAAGATAATGTTTCATATTAAATAATTGATAATCATGTTTGAACAAAAAATGGAAGACGCATTGAATCAACAAGTAAATGCGGAATTATGGGCAGGATATTTGTATTTATCCGTGTCATGTGATCTGGATGATAAAGGCTATGAAGGGATTGCCAATTGGTTTTATATTCAGGCCAAAGAAGAAGTTAAGCACGCTGAACGCATTATGAAATTCATCAAGGAAAGAGGAGGGAAAGTTCAATTGATGCCGATTGCTGCCGTTAAACAAGAATGGGTCTCGCCGTTGGAGGCTTTTGAAGATTCACTTAAGCAAGAACAAGTCGTAACCAAAATGATTTATGGGCTATTGGAAATGGCCATTGAATTGAAGGATTACGCGACCCAAAACCTGATGAAATGGTTTGTTGATGAGCAAGTGGAAGAAGAGGAAAACCCTCGAAAAATAATTGAAAAATTGAAAAGAATCGAGGCTAATCCTGCCGGTTTGTATGCCATAGACAAGCAACTTGGCATGCGTAAAAAGGATTAAGACGTCATTAACTAATGTCAGAAAACGCCATTTGGCTCGCTTTCGGCTTGACTACGATTGCCGGTCTTTCGACAGGCATCGGCAGTTTGATTGCTTTAGTTGCCAAACGTACCAATACGAAGTTTTTATGCGCCTCACTCGGCTTCTCAGCAGGGGTGATGCTGTATGTGTCGTTTATGGATTTATTGCCAATGGCCAAAAGCGAACTGATCGCGCATTATGGAAATAAGACAGGATTGTTAAGTTTGATGCTTGCTTTTTTCGGAGGGATGGGTTTGATTACATTGATCGATTTTCTCATCGCAAAACCAAATAATCCCCATGAGTTGCAAGGCATTGAAGAGTTGAGTAAATCGAACGGTACGCTACACCGTATGGGACTTTTTGTTGCGGTATCGTTAGTGGCTCACAATTTTCCTGAAGGCATTGCCGCTTTCACGACGGCCATAAGCAGCGGAATGAAAGTAGCGATTCCGATTACTATTGCCATAGCTATACATAATATCCCTGAAGGGATAGCCGTATCGGTACCGATCTACCATGCTACAGGTAACAAACGGAAAGCATTTTGGCTGTCGTTTCTTTCGGGTTTGTCTGAGCCAGTCGGCGCATTGGCGGCTTTTCTTTTCCTGATGCCTTACTGGTCGCCTTTGATCAATGGCATTGTCTTGGCTGCTGTTGCTGGCATCATGGTTTACATTTCGGTCGACGAACTCTTACCCACTGCCGAAAAACACGGCGAACATCACATTTCCATTGCGGGACTTATTATTGGAATGATTTTAATGGCCATTAGCCTGTTTCTTTTTATTTAAAAAGGAAGAGGCTACTCAGAAAAGACATTGCCTCGCGTTCTGAATGTAACGCTTGTCTTCCTGAATTGGATTATTCTTTTCCATTTCTATTTCCTTGATTAATATTTGTAAATATAACTCATTCCATCCTAATAACCCCAATCAACAATGCGATACCAAGTATTTCGTCCGAAATCATGTACAGCTTTCAATAAACGACTTTTACCGATTCATTGGTGTTGGTAACAATGTAAATGCCTTTTGCCGGTAACGTTAGAAACGCACGGCCATGTGTCTCTACAATACCTGTGTATATCAATGTGCCGATGAGGTTGTAGATGCGCCATGTTGTGCCGGGCGTCAAACCGCTGACATGCAGAACACCGTTTTGTGTCCACACATGTAAAGACGCACGGCCATGCGTCTCTACCGAATCATTGCCGGTAGCATTGAAGGGGGTGGCGGTGATGATGCCGCTTTGATAAGCTGATGGCCACGTTTTGGGGGGCGTTACGCGAAACTCGAAACGACCATCAATGCCTTTTTGGTGGAATACATCGCCTGCAGTCGCAGGGATGAAATTGAAGATGACAATGTCGTAGGGCGAAATTACAAAGTCGGAAGTTGATCGGGTTTGTAGGGGCGAACCTGTGTGTTCGCCCAATGTGTGTTCGCTTGTTTCAATGGGGCTGACACGCAGGTCTGCCTCGACATGTTCGCCCAACGCGGTTGGTAAGCCTGTTGAACCATTGCCCAAAACATCATTTCGGGTTCCGACAGTGAGGAGGGTATTGATCAGATCCGCCAGACGGTAGCGGGAGATAAGGGCGTCGGGGGCTTCCTCTTGTGTCAGTTTGAAATCAGCAGTTTCTTCAATGATTGTCTTGGCGGTTGCCCAAGCGTCTTGGTAGATCGGGTTATGGAAGGCTGCCGTAACCGTTACGTTGGAGGCAGGCATGGTGAACGAGCAGGTGTTAATGTTTATTGTAGAGACGTACGGTCGTACGTCTTTACCTTCTACCAGAAGCCATGTCAGGACGTAACCATCATTGGGCGAGACGGTCAGCGTGACCGTTTCGCCGGCGCATGCGGAGGTTTTATCTGCGCTGACGATGCCGTCGGTTGTCGGTGCGACGGCGACGGTGTAAGTGAAAGGGTTCACATTTATCGTTACCGTCATCGTGGCGTTGGGGTGGATGCCGTTGCGTGCGATGAACGTGGCAGTGTAGGGCGAGCCTGCTGCCGTAAGGCCGGCGGGAATAGTGAGTACGCCGGCGGATGATACTGTTGCGCCGGCAGTGTTTGTGCCGGGAGCGGTTGACATGTTGACGGCGGTTGCAATACCTGTCGTGGAAAAGTCGCCTTCGATGGCGTAGGTCTTTGTGTTGCCTGAGGTATAGCCCTCGGTAAGGGTGATGATGTCGGTATCGATTGTTGCTCCACCTGTTATGGCGGGGGCGACGCCTTTGACATAGACAATGCTCGTGGCGTCGGCGTAAGTGCGGTAACCCGTTTTGGCGGGATTTGGCGGGTTTGTAAACTCGGCGGCGGTTTTGTCCACCCAACTCATGCTACCCGTTCCAAGTCTTATATAGGTATTCCCCGTAACCGCGCCATCAACGGTGACTGTTCCGCCCGTTCCGGATTCGCCGGCGTAAACGCCTATTCCTGATGCGCCATTGGAGGTTACATTTCCCCCTACCGTAACGCTTCCGCTGGAATATGCCCGCACGCCAATACCGGAAGCGCCGTTTGCGATGGCATTACCGTCCACCTTGACGAATGAGCCGGCGTCGGAAACAAGGCCAGCTTCAACGCCTTCCGCATTACCGCCTACCGTCACACTGCTGCCGATAGTGGCCAGTGCGCCGGTGCCGATGCGGGTTCCAATGGCATCGCCGGTCACCTGAATGGATGCGCCGTTTCTAGCAAACGCACCAAATATACCGCCTTCTGCATTGCCTCCTACCGTCACGCTGCTTCCGTATTCGGCTTGTGCGCCGATGCTGACGTTTCTGTCGCGGCTTCCAATGGCATTGCCGGTCACATGAATGGATGCGCCGTTGTTAGCATACACACCAGAGGAAACGCCTTCCGCATTGCCGCCTACAGTTACGATGCCGCCGTTTGAGGCCATTGCGCCATCTCCGATTGGGGTAGTTATGTTTGTCGCATCGTCAGTTACCGTCAGTATACCTCCGTTTTCGGCTTTTGCGGCAGCACTAGGATTGCTGGTTGAATTGCTTCTTGAGGCATTGGTCACTGTGGCTGCGCTGCCTGGGTCGGAAACATAAACGCCACAATACGAGTAGAAAGCGCTTGAAGATGAAACATTAAACGCTCCGGTTGTAGCATTCAGATAGAGTTTTCCGCCGCCTGTAACATTAAGACCGTGTCCCGAGGCATTGTTCACAGTCAGCGTAAAAACACCTACGTCTAATGTCACGGTTTTGCCGGTGATGTCGATCTGGTCTGTATGGGTGATATCGGTTAGCAGCCGGATAGTCTGACCATTCGTTACGGCTGTGAGGGCGTCGTCTAATGTAACGTAGTATGTACTTGTCTCGACGATCATACATGCCGGGATGGCTTTGTTCACCGCTACTGTATAGAAGTTGTCTGTCAGATCTGGGTCATAAGTCGTGGAACTCACTGAGGCTGTATTGACAATTTCTCCGGTCGCAGTCATGCTCACCGTTCCTCTTATGCGGATTGTGAACGAAGCGCCGAAGGACATCGTCCCTACTATATCATAGACGCTAGTCCAGGGTTGATATATAAGGCCGTCGAGCGTGTATTCCGCATTAGTTATATCTGACGGTACATTATCTGTGATTGTAACATTGTTAGCCCCGTTGGGGCCGTTGTTGGTAACTCTGATCGTATAAGTCAATGTTCCGCCCGGGAGGTACGATGTAGCGTCGACGAACTTCATGATCGAGAGGTTGGCGGTTTGTGCTTGTACGGCCTGCATCATATTCAGTAACAGCAAAAAGGCAATTACCGTTATCACTTTTAACCCTGCTTTGTTCAGGGTTGTCGCTGTACGCCTTAACAGCGCAGTTGTTGAGAAAAATGTATTCAGTTGCATAGTTGATAATTTATTTTAACGCACAAAGATAATACATAAACTGTTACATGATTCAAATTAAACAAAAAAATGAATTTTTCTTGTGCCGAAATAAGAGTAATCACTACTCCCTGCAAAATAAGCGCCATCGCTATTTTAACCATAATATTTGAGTAGAAAACTAAATATCAATTTTCCCATCCTGCATTAACATCTTGCAGCAAAGGTAACACAGTTTTTTTACATACCTAAAGAGAAAAAAAAACACAGATTTTTTTTAAAAAATCGAATCAATGTATTACTTTTGCATCAGATTTATTAAATAAAAAACATAATTATTATGAAATTAGTTTATAAGGGTAAAACCAAGGATGTCTACGATAACGGAGACGGCAATTTTTTGTTACAGTTTAAAGATGACGTTACCGGTACTGATGGCAAATTTGATCCGGGCGCTAATACGGTAGGCTTGACGATCGAAGGTGTAAGTAAGTCGTGTGTCAGATTGACCGAATTTTTCTTTAAAAAAATTGAAGCGGCGGGTATTCCCACCCATTATGTATCGTCGGATGTTGAAAAAGCGCAAATGATTGTACGACCGGCCACGATGTTTGGCAAAGGCGTTGAAGTGATTTGCAGACTAAAAGCGGTCGGGAGCTTTTTAAGACGTTTTGGCGATTATTGTTATGAAGGCCAAGATTTGGATTTTTTAGTTGAAACAACATTGAAAGATGATGGACGCGGCGACCCGCCAATCACTAAAGATCAATTAGATATGCTGGGTATTCTCACGGTTGATGAATACGAAATTTTAAAAGATTTAACCAAAAGGATAACGGGAATTATCAATGATGAGTTTTTGAAAAAAGGAGCCGTCCTGTATGATATTAAACTTGAATTTGGACGTGTTGATGGCCGAATAACACTGATCGATGAGATTTCCGGAGGCAGTATGCGCGTTTATAAAGATGGTAAAGTTATAGAACCGCTTGATATTCCCACAATATTAGGGAACTTCTAAAAACCCCAAACTCTGCGTTACGCTCCATCGGCAAAATGCTCATTTACTTCAAGTAAATTGACTGAATGTCTTCTTCCTCCTTGCAGGGCAAAATCAAAACAAGTTTTAACTCTGCTCCTTCTTCGTTCGTCAGTTCCGCTTTTGCCTCTGTCGCAAGCCTTGATTTTAGGATTTCAATAAGTCCCCATTATTCCTTTAATGTGAGACGGCTTCCCTGATAATGGCAATATGAGCCGGTGTGGTGCCGCAACAGCCTCCTATGATTTGGGCTCCTGCGTTAATGATTTGAGGGATTAGGGGTTTTATTTGCTCTGGCGTATCGGGGTAGATAAGTTCGCCGTTTTTGATTTCAGGTAAACCGGCATTTGCATGAACCAAAATGGGTTTATCAGGCGCGACTTCCCGCATCTGCGCGACAATAGGGATCATTTTTTCCAACCCGTTACCACAATTGGTGCCGATGATGTCGGCGCCTGCATTGATACAGGCGATAGCAATTTCGGCTGGTGAATTACCCATAATGGTGCGGTACTCGTTTTCACCGATAGCGTCGAATGTAAACGTGCAGATAATTTCGAGTGACGTATTCTCTTTTGCTGCTTTAATAGCTAATAACGCTTCATCCGGATCACTCATGGTTTCGATGCAAACAGCATCTGCACCGCCTTTTTCTAATGCAATGACTTGTGTTTTAAACGCCTCGTACAGTTCTTCTTCAGTCACATCTCCCATGAGAAGCATTTTGCCGGTGGGGCCAACGGAAGCGATTACCCAATGATCGTCTCCAGCGATTTCTCTTGACAGTCGTGCCGCGGCTTCGTTGATTTCCGAAACCTGGTTATCCAAGCCGAAATGGGCAAGTTTGATGGAAGTACCGCCCAGACTGTTTGTTTTAATCATATCGGCGCCCACGTGGATATAGCTTCTGGCGATATCCTGTACGTCATCAGGACGAGTTAAATTCCAAAGTTCGGGACAAGAACCGGCTTGTAAGCCCTTTTGATGGAGAAATGTTCCCCATGCGCCGTCAGATACAAGGATTTTCCCGGATTTGACGGTTGATGTGATCGTTGTTTTTTTCATTTTTTTCTACCAATATTAAATCCCTTACGGGATATTGGGCGACCGCAAGGGTCGCCCCTACAATTCATGATTGGGCGACCGAACGTCGCCCCTACAATTCATGATTGGGCGACCGAACGTCGCCCCTACATCCTGACTCCTGACTCCTGACTCCTGACTCCTGACTCCTGACTCCTGACTCCTGA
>Ga0209628_10004223_pt1 | contig 10323 bp, 4 predicted proteins | sample TergutCu122P4_FD_187285 | JGI IMG/M metagenome (GOLD analysis project Ga0209628, IMG submission 187285) | Cubitermes ugandensis P4 segment gut microbial communities from Kakamega Forest, Kenya - Cu122 P4 (SPAdes) (version 2) | ecosystem: Host-associated > Arthropoda: Insects > Digestive system >... | reverse complement strand
GGGGTACATACTTCTCCAAAATGCATGTATTTATATACCAAGCTACAAGGCATCATATTCCGGAAGAACGAAACCTTAAATGGCACCATGCAAGAATCTCGATGCATTTTTTGTTGATGATATATAATTTTTCCTCTACTTCTGTTCCGTATTTATAGGCCAGGATATGTTTTCTGATAAAAGCAAGTTTCTGTTTATTTCATGTTCTGTTTCTGGAAGGTTGCACCGTTATCACAGTAATGCTGATTATATAACTGTGTATTTCTGACCACTACATTTCAAAGCAAAAACCAAAGGCTGCTGAAATCACGATATTGGCATTCTTGTGGAATTATTACAGATATTACTACAGGCAATATATCAGTCTGGCTATAAAAATATGGAATGTGAAAGTGTGATAAATAATAAAATCCAACAAAAACCCTGGCATTTCTAGTGATTAAAAAGACAGAGCGAGTGAAATAGAAAGCAAAGAGGATGAGAAATCAGACTGGTTGTTGTGGGTTGGCTGTCAACAGCTGGAATTATTTAATTTAAAAAGCTAATGTATGCACTCAGACCTTATGATGATGACCATGGAAACAACATAGTAGCACTCTTGTGAAATCTATGTGTATAGGAGACAACCACATACCCTTACTACATGATACAGGGCCAATGGTAATAAGATACACTACACTAACAGACAAGAGTTTTCTTATACACATTTTAGTACAGAATACATCAATATATTATTTCTGAGCCAGACCATAATCTCTGATCTTATCATAAAGAGAAGACAGCACTTCCAGATACTATGAAACAAACAATGAAGTAAATACAAGATGAGGATCATGTTCTTCTGGGATATGAAACTGCGTCACTGGGTAATCATCAGATCCAGTTACCATGATGCACCATCATACCTCCAAAGACAGAATCCTCAGCCACATCACTGCAAGAACCTCAAAACTGAAATGTCAGGTATGTGCTGTGTCAGGTTCGTGGAACTTGTGGCCAGCATCACCCTGGCAACAATACCCTCTGTGGTTTCCGTACTCTCCCCTACCCCTACCAACCCCTTCCTACTACTTTCTGCTCCCTTACCACCTCACTCAGTCTGCAGCTTGTGACTTGGCTAGTCATTCGGAATTTACATCTCTATCTTGCTATCCAAAATTATGGTTTGGTTTCAGTAATCTGGACAGTGTCCTAGCTAGCATTGTCCAGTGTGGAATTTGCAAGCGTATTAGGTCATTTGCCTTTTGACTTCATGGTAACACCATGCAAGTATTTATTTTGTCTTTATAAAAGTGTGTAGAGCCTTCCTATTTTCTTTGTTGGGTATTATATTCAGGTCTAGTCGGGCACAGTTATTCACATTCTTGTGTTTGTGTTATGTGTGTGTTCAATCAAAGAACTGTACTTCATTCATTCCATTGGCATGTGTAGAATGCGACGATTCCTTGCTGTTCTCAGGCGCTTCTTCCATTCCTCTTTGTTATATACCCTTTCCTTCAACCTTTTTCCACCAACTAGTCTTCCATCCTCCCTCACTTCATATTGCCATCTATTTCTTGGTCCACCTCTCAGCCTTGTTACTTATAAATTCATATATAATACTTTTTTGGGAATTCTATTTTCTTCCATTCTCTGTACATGCCCAAACCAACGTAATCTATTTAACCTTACTGTCTCTGTTATAGGTTTTTTAACCACTGCATAAATTTCTTTATTGGTTAATATTCTCCAATTTTCATTTTCATGGTCATATATGGGGCCTAAAATTCTTTTGTACACCTTCCTTTCAAAAATGTTTATTTGCTTTCTGTCTCTCTTTGTTAGTAGCCAGGTTTCTGATGCATATGTTAAAGTGTGAGTACTCTAATTCATATTGTAATAAACCGTTATTGTATGTATCTGTTTTAATTTGGGGTTCTCTGCTGACATCATTTGTGTGACTCCTCCACCAGTGCTTCCATTTGCCCTGTTTGGATTTGGTGTTTTGTGTATGGCAAATTGCATTCTCTTACCATATACAGAAACTGGGGTGATTACAGTGTTACGCACTGAATGTATTACAAACACTGAAATTTTAATATATGAGGTTCTCATAGCAGTGATTACTGAGATTGCAGTGTTGTGGGATGTGATGTCATGTAGTTTATGACACAGGAAACTTGCTGACATCCCAAAAGACCATATCTCAATATAAAATTTAATATATGATAACAGCAGTACCATATTTATGATAAAGGAACAGATACATTACTGTTGTAATTGACCAATTTTAGACATAAAGACTGCAATCCAGGAATCAAACTATGACTTCCTCCAAAGCTGTCACCACACAATGGTCACCCCATCTGATGCTGGTAATAGACTACAAACACGCTGAAAATGAGGTCATAAGAAATCACATGCTCTTCAGTGGGAAAGAAAAGTAGAAGCATTGAATGATATATTTTACAGTGTCATAAAAATCCTGGTAAAGATCTTATTATTGCCAAGAAGTAACACATTACAGTACATTATATACTCAAGGTACAGTATACCCAATTTAATAATCCCCTGATCAGGTTGGAGAAATGTTCTGTACCGCAGCAGCACTAAAATACAGTGTTTGTTACTTACTAACCCAGCCAATTTGAACAAAATGCATTTGTGAGATCTGAGGTTCTCACAGCAATGTTTATGAAGATTCAAGTCTTCAGGGATGTTGTATGGTGGTGTAAACAGTTACCAACATTTTGGAGGAGCATGTTGCTTCCATCTTCTGGGTCCCACAGTCCAAGAAAAGTGGGTTACTCCACTTTGGCTGCCAGACCCCAAGGAATGAAGAAAAATACTTTTCTAAAACACTGGTAACTATTTAGCAGTCAACACAACATAACATCCCAGAAGACTTGAACTTTCATAATGTATCTATTTACTCATGTGTATGTGCTTATTTTCCAAGCTGAAACAAACAGCATTCACTGTTGATGGGGACTTTTCTGTTAACTGGAGGTGCAAAATTACTCAACACAACAAGAACTAGTGAATGATACTATTCATATCTTCATTAAAACTAGTAATTATTGGTACCATATATTTATCCAACAGACAGTACCACTACAATTTAAACAAATTTTACTGCCATTTACCTCCACGAGGTATGTACCAGTATTCAGGGTCAGTTGAGCATAATGTCAACTGTATGCCAACAGACAGCATGAATTGTATACAAGTAATATAAACAAAATCATCATCATCCATACATATAATGATTAAACTGAAAAAGAGGATAATTTACATTCCAAGTTCTGGGTCACATATATGTCATTACCTACTCCAGTCAGATTCACATTTATATTCTACTGAGGATGACCAATAGAAATACTAACTCAGGGAAATTTATTGTTGTTGTATACGTCCAGTAACTGCCTTGTTCGCATTAATAGCCTATGTGCATCTGGCAAGATTGAAGGAATCCATTTTTGAGTCAGAATAAAATTCAAATCACCTTTCGAAGTGGGGACCGGTATAATTATGAAAACTTTAATAATGGAAATTGAAAAATGTGGGTGCTGAACTAGAATTATATAATGTTAACCACAGCAAAGCCTTCATATGAAAAACTATTTAGATTTTATCATACAGTTTAAGTATCTTAATGACTATTAACAAGAAGAGATCAAGTTTATAAGAGTTCCTATTTGAAACTGTTTATAACATGGTGTATTTTTTTACAAACAAAATACATATTTCTGAATGTTCAAGTGACTATAATATGCTGATGTAATTTAGAGAGAATTTTTCCTGTAGATATAAATCATGTCTTCTCTTCCCAGTTCCTTATCTCAAGCACAGCATCATGGTACACTTTTAGCCATTCAGAAAATGGTTCAGTATGTATGGTAAGTTTAAGTCACTGTTTCAACACTGGTTCATGATTCTGCAACAGCCATTCTTAAATCACTAAGAAGAGGTTCAATATGCTCTTCCAGCAACAATATCTGACCAGTATTACAGGAAACACTGCCAATGAAGCTGATTACTAGAGGCAATTTGTTGATCTGGACAACCTGCATAAAGAATATCAATGAGCAAATATACAACACAACAGGGTGCAAATTTGTGTTGTGTATCTACCATGTTTACCTGAAAACAAGATTACTTTGCATATAAGACAGTTTACCTTATATAACAAATTATTCACAGTGAATGGCCCTTGAACAATATATAAATATTAAATGCAATTTAAAATATTTGGAATGTTCAAGAAAGAATGAGGCAAGATCACATCAGACTGATACTCAGCTACAGCCTATGTCATTGTCAACCGTTATTCTCTGTGCACAATGACAGTGACTGTGCTGACACTGGTGACTTAAGATTATAAGTGTAATAATCCAAGCTAAGCTACAGCATGCATATTATTTGAAAACAAGACCTCATATTCATTAAGAATATTAATATGAAAAAGGTACAAAATGGTAAAGGCATATAGGGGGAGCAGAGCTATAGCTCCTCTCTTTCTTAACCTCAGCATCATGTGGAGGTGAGTGGTCAAATTCACACCCCAGCTGCTGGGCTCCAGAGCGAGTCTCTATGGTTTTGAGAAAACAAAGTCTCTTGTGAAGACAAAAATAAACCAACAAAATGCACAAATTAATTCTGGATTAATTTATTACTGATCAATCACTCCAACATGTTTCGGCCCCTCAGTCGAAGCCATCATCGGTCTCTTGTCCCTCTTGTCCCTGCTGGGATTTGAGTCTCAGACCATCCAGCTCCTAGCTAGTTGCTATACCAACTACACTATCGCAGCTCCAATACACACACAACATAAGTTCAATAACTAACACAGCATATAGAACCACCCTCATTTAGTGCCCATGGATGTCTGTGAAGAGAGATTCCTTACTACACCACAGTTCCCACTTACTGCCACTTTCAACATACACCACAAATTATGGTGAACAAACAGTGGTGCTATATTGGGGTCTGGTTATATATGTATTCAGAAGTGGTAACAGCAATTTTGTTAATAAACACCTCTCATCTAAATGTGACTCATCCCATTGTGCTAATTACATAAACACCAATACACATCCGTCAAACACAACGTATATGTTGTACGTTGTGTTTGACATAACTAACTGGTGTTAAACACTTAACAGTTAGGAAATGTGAAGTACTCTACCTTGACTAAGTGAGGAGAAATGAGATGGAGTGTGATACAAATATAAAAATTATATAAGGACACTAACACCTCTAATGACACATCATCACACAAAAATTTATAAAAAACTGTCAATTAGGGAAAGTGCTGAGGGTGATTTCAAAAAGGTCGTACATTGTTTAAAGATCTGTAACCACAAAACATTTCCAGAATTAACATACATAACATTATTTTAAGGTGCGTCATCCATGTTGTGTGTTGAATAAATCCAACTATAAGATATATGCTTATATCATCAAACACAACTATGTATTAGGTGGTATGGTATGTACTATACGTAAAGCACAACTACATGTTTCGGCCACAAATGTTGGCCATCTTCAGGTTGTACAATTTGTGGCCGAAACATGTAGTTGTGCTTTACATATAGTAAATACCATACCACCTGATACACAGTTGTGTTTGGCGATATACGCATATACCTTATAGCTGGATCTATACATAACATTACTTGATACTAGTATCACTGTACTGGATGGAAGTCATTAGGGAGACATGAATGCAGACATCATAACAGAATAAACCTGTCTTTCATCATAAAGAAGTAGGCTAATAAACCACTGCAATTATATAATCTTAACATTTAGAACAAGACATTTCTGGGCTGCAGATAACCACAAAATGCAGCAAATTTTCCTAATATTGACTAAATGAACTACTGACTATAATGACAAATGTCAAAAACACACACATCCACACTGCGCACTTATAAGTTAGATTGGAATGTACCTGATAAGTTGAATACATGCAGATTATGGCCTTATTCTTTCCTAGTCCCAGCTTGCCACCTTGATCTGTTGCCATTCCAAATGTTGACAGGAAACTTGGTCTCATCGCAAGCTCTGGGGCCTTGTCAGTGGCAACTGAAACATATCTATCAAGCTGAGGATTCTGTCTTCTGGCCAAAGGAAATAATTAGGCTGCTGATTTCTTTATTCTGATTGCAAAAGATGTATTATGAACTGTTTTGTGCACACCCTCCCCTCTCCCTGAACCCACCTGCCTTTTCTATTGAATTTGTGATGCAAACTTACTAAAAAAAGGTGACAATAAAAATATAAAAAATTTGTATTATAAATCACAATGTTCAATGTTGAACATTTATGGATGCTGATTATTAATCCAAGTTTTCAGTTTTCACACAATTATTTTAACTGTTGTATCCCCGCAGCTCAAATGGGGTATTAAGTGTTGTACTGTACAGTGTAATACCAAATTGCAGTCTTGAGACAATCCCTGGCTGAGAAAGAGCTGACAGTTTCACCTGTAATGGTGGAATGATGGTTAAACTTATGACCAGCTTAAATAGCTTTTCATAAAAATCAAACAGTTTGAAACAGGACCATCAATACACTTGGGTCACACTGTCTAAACTACAGCTGCACTGACTTTGACACTAACAGCAGGGGCAGTATAATGTTAAAAGTTGGCACACTTAACCTTTTGGAGCCAGAATTTTACATTTAAATTTTAGCACACCCTGTAGGTAAAATGCGAATAATACCAAACAAGTTAGCATTATGAAATAAGCGGTATTTTGAAGAGAAAAAAATGGAGATTATGCAGCATGTTTAAAATATTCAGTATGTATATTTGTTGAGTAAATATTTAAAATGTAGCATCTGGAGGTTAGCGCTGCGGTACGACTATGTCGTTAGGCTTTAAAAGGTTAAACTGTAACAAATGTTACACCTCATATTACATGCTGATAAAGTGTAACACATTACTACCAACAGAATATTCAACAACATATATAACAATTTGGTCTACCTCAGCAAAATTAAACACTTTCAATAATTACACAACTGTATGTGCAGTTATGACAAAGACAGAAAACATAACTTTTAATCAGTGATGTGCTATACCAATGAAAACAAGTTTATGAACCTATACACAGTGAATAATGTTTGTGATTTAAAGAACGACTTTACTCTTGGTTATTATGTTAACGCATTTCATCTCTCATCTGTGAAAGAACACCTGAGGTTTAAATGTTATGTTGAAACATGTCATTAGAGCATACATATTTCAGTATGATTAATCATCATGCTATGTTGTACTCAAATTAAGAATAAGTAATAATATAATAATAATAATAATAGTGATAATAAGAGATAAAATTATATAATGCCCAATTGTACAACCACACCCTTGTTACTAACACAGTGCCAATACATAGGCATGTCTCACCTGTACAAGTCACACAATCAAGATATTCAGCGTGCACAATTGCTCATATCCCACCTACCTTTCAAAACTGGAGCACCATCTCTGTCTGTTATTAAGATACAGTGAAGACCATCTACTCTAAAACGAATAAGAAAAATTAGTGTAATTCAGAATTATATTAGCATGTTTCACTCTGAATGCACATCCTTTGAGGCAAGATAAGATGAAAGGAAAGGAGACACGGTGAAAAAAATTCAGCCACAAGTTCCCTGGCAGTGCCCACTTATCTTTCTGATAAATGTTGGCAAAGTAATGGAAAATGTACTGTTTTGGTGTTACACAGCATAAGACAGAAGTTGAGCAAGGTCTTTGAGAGAATTTGGGTGGAGTTCTGATATTAACATTGAAAGGGCTACATGACAAGCATTTATATACAAGGGAAATTTTGGCGCAAACTCTGTATTTCCTCTAAATTATGATAAAAGTCGGGGTCTACATTTCATGGAAAATACTGCGCCTCACACAACCTTTATAATCAACACTTTGGCCGCGAGAGGTTCTCCTGGAATTTGTCATTTTAGTTTTCTAAGCATTTTTCATGAATAAATATTTTATAGCGGAAATATTCTGAGGAGAATAATATTCGTGAATGTGTCGAAAAGCTCAGACCCAGAACGCCTAAATAACATCTGCGTAGCAAATGTCAGAGACCAAGATTTCATTAGTCCAGTGATTGATAACTAATTTAAATGTAATCTTATATTTGTCAACATGCCACACCGTATACATAAGTGTACTAATAGCGTTATGATTATGTTATAATTGATTATTAATACTTATGTTACTTTAACGTATGAACTTAAAAAAAATAGAAAGGTATTTATGAGTAAATTTGTTACGACCGGGCCCTCGTCTTATAAAAAAAGAATTTACCGGGCCGCGGTCTCATAAAGGTTGAGAAACACTGTTTTAAACAAATAATGGTGACGCTTCATATGCTACTGGCTACAAGCCATAATTAGACTGAAGCTGATCATCAAACATCACCAGTATTGTTAGAATCACGTCATCTTTTATGGTACGCGTATATATGAGCGGAAAACATTCATTTAATACACATATATGTAGCAGTCTACTGAAAGAACTTAAAAATGTTTGCCAAAATACATTACACCTTGCCAATAAAACCACACAACGGTATAATCTGATTGTTTCTAACCTGGTTAACAACTGCTGCAAATACTTCTTCATATCCTATAACAAAAATAAAAATCACGAATCATTTAACGCATTTCACATTACGTACGTACACAACTGCAAAAAGTCAGACTGCTTTACATACCTCAGTCATAATTATTCTTTTCAGTTTTCCTTTCTTAGAGCTGTACCTACAAAATATTGCTGTACGTCTTTCAACCCAAACCAGACAAGCAGGTTATGTCATGTGACAGCTTTGACTACGCGAACGAGCGCAATTGTCTTCATACTACACGTTCCACGATCGCTTCATGATAGCCAACTACTGCCGCACATATACTAGACCGATTTTGGCAATGGTTCGTAAGGTTGGATGTCCGGCCTCACGGTAATGACGTGTGCGGGACAATTCAAAACGTGTGGTTTCTTCACCATATCCATAAATTTTTACGATAATCTTCATGAAGCTCAACTTTTATTGTAAAAATTTATGGATATGGTGAAGATTGCTGACAGTTTTTTAAAATTCCAGGTATCCAGACCTGATAATAATATTTCATGAAATGTTCGATGAACCCACGTTTTCTCTTTACTTACATTCAAATGGGATGAGCTTCCTTTGTCTGGGATTATTTAGGTATTAAATCACATTATCTGTACAGACTAAGAAAAGTGTTACCTCTGGGTTGTTGTGCTTATCTTGTTCATTTGGAATAAATGCTGTCCACAATAAACCTTCATTAATTGGCCAAATATGGAGTACAGATTATATTTTATGGGGCATTATTAATGGAAGCTACATAAACTGAAGACACATCATACTTTTTGTGCCAATCCACTGCTTACAACGGGTAGATGGTACAAGCTTGGGACAAAGTGGTATAACATAATAAAGAAGCATAGCTGTTAATTAACTACTACTTCAGAATATGAATGTACAGAACAAAAAGTGACCAAACAAAGCTGTGCCTCTCTTTTATTCACCAACTGTCATGCATTACACTGTATTTCTTCACACACATATTACTTCCTGCTCACATGTGTTTCGGTGTTTATTCGCACCATCTTTGGGGAGCCTCAAACCAACAGTAGTTCTTTCACGTCACATCAAATGTTTATGCACACATTATTAGTTCCCTGTAAATGACTGGAATTTTTTTCACAAATACATCAATTTCTGTATCAGCAAAGTTTTTCTGTTAAACATAGTATTAGTAAAAAGGGTAAAAGTTGGTAGTTAAGATCACAGGCTCACTACTATTTAACACCTTAAAATTATTCCATTGTAGAGATGTACAATGGTAAAAAAAGTTGAAAGTTAAAACACTAAAATTTGTCAGACCAATAGGTGAGCCCAGATTTCAACATCAGTGGTCCAGAGATTTTAAATATTTTAAATTTCAAGCTGTTTTAACATTGCACATCTAACCATTAAGTTTTAACCTTTTTACTAATTATACGTTGAATGAAGAAACTTTTGTCAATACAGAAAGTGATGTATTGGTGAAAAAACTACAACCTTTACAGACGGCTAATAATATGTGCATGAACATTCAATGTGTTGTGCAACAACTACTGTTGGTTTGAAGCCCCCTGAAGATGGTCGTTATTAGCCAGCCTCACGCCTGGGAAAGTTAGTGAAGTTTAATTAATGTTTTAATTTCAAATTAAGCAAATGTACTGTCGTCTTCTGTTAATATATACGCGGTGTGATTGATTGTAATGAATGGAGGACAGAGAAACGGCACGAA
>Ga0209628_10004221_pt1 | contig 10323 bp, 6 predicted proteins | sample TergutCu122P4_FD_187285 | JGI IMG/M metagenome (GOLD analysis project Ga0209628, IMG submission 187285) | Cubitermes ugandensis P4 segment gut microbial communities from Kakamega Forest, Kenya - Cu122 P4 (SPAdes) (version 2) | ecosystem: Host-associated > Arthropoda: Insects > Digestive system >... | reverse complement strand
TTCCGCCGCCCTCCTCGTGGCAGTGGCAGAAACCCGACGGCAGCGTGGATATGGACAAATTGTTGAAAGAGTTTCAGAAGTTCTGGCGGCGTTATTCAGATATATGGGAAGAAAAGGCAGATTACACCGAAGCCTTCCCGCATCTGTTGCTGACGGCTTTTCTGCAAAGGGTTTTCAACGGCGGCGGACGCATCGAACCGGAATGTGCTGCCGGACGGGGACGAATGGATTTGGGAATTGAATATAATAATCAATGGTACATTATTGAAATAAAATTACTGCGCGATCACGATGGCGCTCAAACGGTCAGGGAAGAAGGATTGGAGCAGATCAGGGAATACCGTGACAAAATGGCTCTCGGAGCGCCCTCATGGTTAGTGATTTTCGACCGGCGTTCCAAAACGAAGAAAAAAAGTTGGGACGAGCGCATCACATGGGAGCACGACGGTGATGTGACTGTTCTGGGGTGTTGAATTTTATGCATGTTTTGACGAGGTTGTACCTTGTAAAAAATAGCCTAACAGGTGGAGTGTCAAATGAGTTTACAATGACGTAGAGCGCAGGTAAATTCTCTGTATAAGATTGTTAGTACTACAATATCATTCATAATCAATTAATTAAATCCATTTCATTCATAATCAAACCACAAACTCACACAAATTTTTCAAAAAAAACAAACAAAATCGCATGAACTCTCGTAAAAGCAGTAGCAGTAAATATATCATAATTTTTTTGGCGTAAACATGACATCATCAAGCGAAGAAAAGATCAAAAATGCCTTCAACGAGAAAAGTTGGAGTGAGATCAAAACAGATAATTCCTGGCGAATTTTCAAAATCATGTCGGAATTTGTGGAAGGTTTTGAAAAATTAAGCCGTATCGGTCCGTGTGTATCTATTTTTGGTTCAGCACGCACTCCTCCTGACCACAAATACTACAAGATGGCCGATGAAATAGCGTTCAAGTTGACGCAGTTTGGCTACGGCATTATCACGGGTGGCGGCCCGGGTATCATGGAAGCCGCCAATCTTGGCGCCATGAGGGGCAAAGGCCGTTCCGTAGGTTTAAACATCAACCTTCCTTTCGAGCAGTCGGCCAACCTGTTTATCGACCCCGACAAACTCATCACTTTTGACCACTTTTATGTCAGGAAAACCATGTTCATGAAATACGCTCAGGGTTTCATTGTTTTACCCGGCGGGTTCGGAACCATGGACGAACTTTTCGAATCCTTGACACTGATCCAGACTGAAAAAATTGGCCAATTCCCAATTGTATTAGTTGGAAAATCGTTTTGGGAGGGCTTAATCAATTGGATAAAAGATATCATGTTGCAACAGTACAGTTACATTCATGCCAACGATTTAGACATTTTCCAAATCGTTGATGATACCGACAGCGCAGTTGAAATCATCAACAAGTTTTATTCAAAGTATTTATTAAGTCCGAATTTTTAATCCATTTGTGTATCATATCAATACATTTTTATGTATCTTTGCTCCGTCTTTTGAAGTAAATCATTCATAAATAATACATGAATCGTTTTTTTATCCTGATAGTTGCAGGCATTCTGTTCACCACGTTTTCGTCATTTTTCAAGATTTTCCGAAATGACGTCACGATCTCTGTGAATATGCCCGATGTGATTGAAGCGGGAACAGAAATCACGGTCAGCGTCACCATCAATAAGGGGAAATTGTCAGAATTTGCCCAGTACCGGCAGGATCTACCTCACGGTCTTACCGCCATGGCTGAAAATTCAGCCAATGCCGCTTTCTCTTTCATTGATCAGCAAGTCCGGCTGACATGGTTTCGTCTTCCTGACAACAGCGAAATAAATTTTTCATACAAGATCGTTGCCAACGAACGTCTTTCCGGAAAGATGGATTTAGGTGGACATTTTACGTACATCGACAACAACGAGCGCAAGACAGTCGATCATCCAACAAAACTGCTGGCCGTAATTCCTTCACCGAATGTAAATCCGGCAACGCGAATCGATGTGCTTAATTATGCGAAAATAGCCAGCATCGAAACTGCTGCAACAACGGGCGGACAGTCAGTCGCCTTGCGCCAGCAACCGGTATGGATGGCAGAAGATAAAGTCTTTCTGGTCACACTTTTAATCAACAGGGATAAAGTTCAGAAATTTGCAAAGATAGAAGAGACCGTTCCTGCAGGATATACAGCCGCCGGTATCGACAGTAAAGGTGGAATTTTTTCGTATGCAAATCAAGTGGCAAAATTCATCTGGATGGATCTGCCCGCCGAACCGTTTTTTACAGTTACTTACAAATTGATCCCCGAAGATGGCATCACTTCAAAACCGTCTTCCCTGTTTCTTTCAGGCATATTTTCGTATATGATCAACGAGCGTACCTTCACGTCAGATATTGTTGAACGGACAGAAAAACTTGCCGGATTGAACAGTACTCAAGTAAACGATCTTTTGCGGGGAATTTCTGTACAGACAATAGAACAGCCGGTACTGGTTGCCGGTACAACCACCCCGCCGGTTTCAACAACGTCGCCGGTTACAACGGCAACTCCGGTTACAACAACTACTCCGGTTACAACGGCTTCAACCACCTCAAAGCCTGTTACCACAACCACTGCACCTGCCACAAAAACCCCTTCTGCGGGTTCAACCGTATCCCCTGTAAAAACTGTTACCATAACCTACGATACCAACGATCTGTTAAAACCCGAATCGGGTGTCTACTATCGTGTACAGATAGCTGCTGGGCATAAACCGGTAAATACGCAAAGGTATTTCAGAAGTTACAGATTAGAATATTCTGTAGCAAAAGAAACGCACGAAGGCTGGTTCAAATACACAGTAGGTTCGTTTGCCGAGTACAAGGATGCAAGGGATTACCGTGTTTATCTGAGCAATACTACCAAACTGAATGATGCGTTTATTGCCGCCTACAATAACGGTAAGCGAATTACTGTGCAGGACGCATTGATGGCATTGAATCAAAAATGGTATAAATAAGTACAGATATGGGAAATAATAAAAAACTCATACTTCTGATTGCGGTAATAGTAACGCGGATGTTCCCGGCTTACTCGCAGTTTACCGAAGAAGAAATAGAAGAAATGTTGACTCGTATGGTAGAAATAGAAAATCCTGTACGAATGCCGGTACTTGGAGTCGGAACAGGATATTTCAGTTTTTTCGGCAATGTGAACGATGCTTTCCGCAGTTACTCAGTGGGACAGCCCGGATACCGCATCAATATATCCATGTTTCTGACCAAGGAAACGAAAAAACAAATCGTTCGCGCCAATCTGGTATTTATGACAGGCGCATTAAGCGGTTCGGAACGCTATGTACCGGAAAAACCCGACAATGACGCCTGGAAAAAAAATCTGAATTTCAAGTCGAATATATACAGTTTCGGAGTAAATATGCATTACAGTTTTAAGCCGTGGTTAAAAGGGAAATATTTTGAACCTTTCATTTCTGCGGGAATTGAGACATTGCAATTTGACTCAAAAGCCAATCTTTATCATCAAAAGAACGAAGAGGGACATGATATCCCCTATTATTACTGGACGGACGGTACCATCCGCGATGGTTCGCAAATCAGCAATCCCGGTGCAAATATCATCACCCGCAATTATAAATATGAAACCGATCTTCGTACCTTTACTAAAGATGATTTAGGAAAATACAGCCAGTTTACTGTAGCTGTTCCCGTTGACATCGGAATAGATTTCAATGTATCGTACCGTATCACTTTGCGTGCGGCTACTTCATTGCATTATGCATTTTCCGGCTTTATTGACGGAAAATCATCCAAAGCGACAGAACCCGACTTCAAAGGACAGAAAGGCAACAACATGTTCACATTTTCTTATTTGTCGTTGAACATGGACTTATTCTCATCCCGTAAACTTGTAAAAGAGCACCTGCTCACAGTAGAAATCGAAGATGAAGACCTCGACCTCAAGTACAATGACCAGGATGGCGACGGTATTTTCGACTGGTGGGATGAATGTCCTGATACGCCTCCGGGTGTGGCAGTAGATGAGAATGGTTGCCCGTTCGATTCCGACGGCGATGGTGTTCCCGATTATTTGGACCGCGAACCTAACTCACGTCCCGGAGCTATTGTTGACGAATTTGGTGTGGAAATCACTGAGCGTACAGTAGTCAAGCTGCTCAATACCGATGCCATCCGCCGCAGCGATGTTGAAAATTATCTGTTGATGCACAAAATGCAAAACAGAACAAACCGTGGCGAGGCTTTGCCCATCCCTGCCAAATTCAAAAAAGTAGATACTAATGGCGATGGATACATATCTTTTGATGAACTCATGAAGACGATCAATGATTTCTTTGATGGCAGTTCTTCCTACTCACCCGACGAAATCAAGGAGTTGAAAGATTTCTTTTTCGATCAGTAAATAAAAATATTTTTATTTTTTTGGATATTCTAATATTTGCTTTATCTTTGCAGCGCAAAAAAAGCAATAAATATATTGCGGGGTGGAGCAGTGGTAGCTCGTTGGGCTCATAACCCAAAGGTCGTAGGTTCGAGTCCTGCCCCCGCTACCAGAAAAATCCCCGGTCATTAACAGGCTGGGGTTTTTTGCATGGAGAATAACCGTAAAAAATAAAAAATCATGACTGTTGCAGTAATAGGAAGTGGAAGTTGGGCTACAACACTGGTGAAAGTACTCTGTAACCATGTACAACAACTAAACTGGTACATCCGTGAGCCGGAAATTCGCGAATCAGTTGCTTTATATGGAAACAACTGTTTATACATGAGTTCGATACAACTCGATACCGACAATGTGCAAATTTTTGAAAACGCCGACGAAGCAGTGCAACAATCGGACATACTGCTGTTTGTTGTTCCGGCCGCCTTCCTGAAAGATACCACCGGAGGAATGTCAGTGAACTTCGCAGATAAGATGGTTTTTTCGGCCATCAAGGGAATTGTCCCCGGCGAAAACATCACTGTCGGCGAGTACTTCAACCGTCATTTCCACCTTCCGTTCGACCGTTTTGGCGTAGTGTCGGGGCCGACACATGCCGAGGAAGTTGCTTTGGAACGTCTCTCCTATCTTACTATTGCCTGCAAGGAACGCGAAATGGCCGAACTGATGGCCGCCCAACTCAACTGCCGTTACATCAAAACCGTTATTTCAACTGATGTCTACGGTATCGAATACGCAGGGATAATTAAGAATATTGTAGCATTGTGTGCCGGCGTGGCACACGGTCTGGGTTACGGCGACAATTTCACCGCAGTATTGGTATCCAACGGCTTTGCCGAAATGAAACGTTTCATCGAACAAAGTTACCCGGCAGAACGAACCGCTGAACAATCGGCTTATCTGGGCGACCTGCTGGTAACCTGTTATTCGCAATTCAGCCGCAACCGCACCTTTGGGACAATGATCGGTAAAGGATATTCCGTTAAATCTGCACAATTGGAAATGAACATGGTAGCCGAAGGATACTACGCTGCAGCCTGTATGTACGCAATCAACAAACGCTACAATATTGATCTCCCGATTGTTACTGCTGTGTACAACATGCTGTACGAAAATGCTTCGCCTGCTGTGGAGATGAGACTACTAAGCGATAAATTTAAGTAATCACTTCCCTTCCTCCAGCCAAAAATCATCCATCAAGCCGTAATTCAACTGCTGATAATCGTTTCCTGCCGGATAACCCTTCACATTACGGAAATGCCAGGGCGAAACCAGTCCGGGCGCCGGGTTGTTGTGGAAAGGACCGAGCAGGTTCTTATTGCTGCCCACTACTTTCACTTCTACATTGTTGGCGCCTTTCCTGATGAATTTTGACACATCAATAACATAAGGCTCAAAACCAATGATGCCCGCCTGCTGACCGTTGACAGACACTGCAATGACGGTTCCTGTCCAATCGCCAATACTTACACGATAATTTCCGGCAGGATTGGCTATATCAAAAGTTTTAGCGTAAGATACAGCACCCGGATAGAAAGGCCATCCCTGTTCTTTCCAGTTACCTGTTGCAAATGATTTTACCGGTGGATGAATAGTGAAACCTTTAGCGGCAGGTTGCACGGTGAAATTGCCTAAAATGTACGCCGGTTCCAACTCAGCATGTATTTTCATGGGCGATAGTTCGATGGCTAATTCGTTAGCGCCTTTTTTTACAGCACTACCGATAGCAAATGTTCCAATCTCGCGGTCGAGGAACCATTTACCCGGCTCGGGTTTGATTTCCTTTCCGTTCAATGTAACTTTATAGAGATGCGGACGTTCCACTGCGGCTTGCATACCGCTCATATCGAAGTCACCTGCAACCGTGAAGCGGTAGATCGCCTTGAAACCGCCGGTTTTGAACGTGTCGCGGCGAATGATATTGTCCCTGTATTGTACGGAAGTATTCCAGGGATTGCCATCGCTGAAACCGTGTTGCTTGAAAGCCTTGTCAGCAGCGTCGAACGTATGCAGGTCACGGAAGGATTCCTTTCCTGTTTGCAGATCGCAGAAGTCGATGGTGAGCACGTTGCTTCCGTCGGGTTTTGCAGTGAGCGGCGACGAAGCGTTTGTTACTGTGTACTGTTTTTCAGGTGCAGGCAGTTCAAAACCATTCTGTTTCTTATCGAAGACATACAGCAGGAGGCTTCCGGCAGGCGGAAGGTTGAAATCAAAGTGGATTTGTTTGCCGTGAGCGCTTTCGGGATAATCAAACATCTCGCCGGTGAGCGTATTCAATTCAATGGCGTCTTTTCCGGCAAGGGAAACACAACCTTTAACCGGTTCATCAAGACACGAATTGACTAAAAACAATACCTGTCCATCGGCCATCATGCGGCGGTGGTGAAACAGGTTACCGCCAATTACGTTGGCAAAATCTATATCCACAGAAGCAAAATTCTCGCGGATCAGTTCATCTGTCAAACCGGTAAATTTCTTAACATTGGGTTTTCCGGCAAAATATTTTTCCATTTCCACGTTGGGTTTTCCGTCTAAAAAATCAGGAACTGAAAATGCCAGCACCGTACCTCCACTGTCAATGAATTTCTTCAACAGTTCCCATGTTGGGGTGTCCAAATTCTCCATCATCGGCGGAAGCACTACTTTGGAATAAGCGCGTTTGTTCACCATAAATTTTTTATTCGCCACTTTTCCCTGGTCTTTGATGATATTTTCGCTGCCAAGATCATATTCCACCTGCGCTTTTTCGAGGGCGGTAACAAAAGTCTGGAAAGCTTGCCCAATGTCTCTGTATTTGTAATTGCTGTTGCGATAGGCATAATACAACCAGATAGAAGTAGTAGGCTCGAGGATGAGGATATCGTTGATTTGCTCGCCAGCCGACAATGCCATTGACAACCGTGCATAGTGCATGTTGAGCGGCCTGTAGTAAGGCCACCACGGAGTATGGTAAGTAAAGTTGGGCGGATAATCGTACTTTCGGGCGCCGGCTATGCTAAAATGCGCCAAGTGTTGGTTCATCAGGTTGACGCCCAGTACGTATTCCCAGTCGCCCAGGCGTTTCAAATCGCGGAAATCCACTTCCCAGCCACCGCCGCCGTAAGTTTCGCTGAGCGTACGGCGGTAACCCATCTGATTGGCCACACTGCTCAATTCCTTAACAGAACGTATATTACCGAACTGCGCTTGAGGCGATTTTTCGTCAAACTGGTTGAATAACATATCAATAGATGGCGTCTGATGCCAGGCGTACATGGCCATATTATCGCCACCGTGACCAACATCCGGCCAGCCATGCTCCCAATAATGACCTGTAAATTGCAGATTTTTTGCTTCGCAGTATTCGAAACAGGGTTTTGCCCAACGGTCAATGAACAATTGGAGAAGCGTTTGCGTGTAATTGTGGCGCACCTGTTTCCATTCGCCCACTTCTTCGAACAGTGAAGGCAACGTAGCTTTCAGGTCGTATCCCCATTTTTTTTGGAATACATCAAACAGATCGGGCGTCCAGCGTATACCGCCGGGCGTCTGTATGTTGGGTTCGTCAGTAAACCAGCCGGGCATTGACTTGCCAAATTCATTTCCCGCCACTCGCTCATAACCTGACAAAGTGACGTCAATAAACTTCTGTGTAACGCCGGGAACCAGCAGATCGACATACGAGAAACCGCCATACCAGGGCGACATGCGTTCGTAAGTTTTCGAAAAGAGGTAATAGTTGCCTTTCTTTCCGGCTTCGGCTTGCACGTTGGCAGTGATGTCGGTAAACTTACCGTCTTCTTTCTTCATACAGATAAAATATCTAGAAGCCGTGTCGGGCAACAGTCCGAACTTAGTTAAGCGCAAACCCTGTCCCTGGTTGTAACTTTCGGGCATTTGAGCAGGTACATGACCTCCGGCAAAACCGCTGGGATACGAGTTTTCGTCGTACATCCAGGTGTTCATTCCGAGTTGTTTGCCTTTGTCGAGCGTGTAGCGAAACAGGTCGAACCACTCGTCGGAAAGGTACTCTGTGACCAATCCGGGACGCGGGTGTACGAACACGCCGCCGGAACCTTTTTCTTTCAGATCGGTCAGGGTACGGTCGATCTGTTCGCGGGTGACGATGTTGTTCCACACAAAGAAGGGCGCTGTGCCGTATTCTTTGGCAGGTTCGGCAAATTCCTTACGCAGCGCTTCAAAATTATTGATGTTACTGTTGCCGGATTTCTGCACTGAATTGCAGGACGCCAGGCCAAGAAGGATGGCCAGGCTGAGCATGTGATAATGTTTGGTTTTCATTGAAAAATTATTTTTATCGTTCTTTTAATTAATTAACGGCTACAAAAATAGTTATTATTTGTTGATTTGGCACGCATTAGCAAATATAATCCACAACAAATAAATGGAATACTAAGTAATTGCCCCATATTCAGCAACATTCCATTTTCGAAAGCTACCTGGTTTACTTTAAGGAACTCGATAAAAAAACGCACTGTAAATATGGAAACCAGAAAAATTCCGAAAAGGATGCCCGGATATGGTTTTTCTCCCTTTTTAAAAAATATCCGGAAAAGCCACACAAATATTGCAAGATACGCTAACGCCTCGTAAATCTGCGTGGGGTGGCACGGTTGAGCATGAATTGGGAAACGGTGCCATTCCGGTGAACGGACAAATTCAAAACCCCAGGGTAAACCGGTTACATGACCAAATATTTCAGAATTCATCAGGTTACCCATGCGGATGAGAAAACCTGAAAGAGCCACTATGATTGCCATTCGGTCGAGTATCCAAAGATACGGATGACGCTCAACCCTCGAAAAAATGTACAACGCGATTAAAATGCCTATTCCGGCCCCATGGCTGGCCAATCCGCCATTCCATGTTTTCAGTATTTCAACAGGATTTTTGAGAAAGAAACCCGGCTCATAAAACAGGCAATGCCCCAGACGTGCACCAATTAGCGTCCCAAAAATCATGTACCAGGCCAAACGGTCAAGCCGGTTGAGCGGGATATCTTCTTGCTTGAATATTTTTCTCATGATAAAGTATCCCACAACAAACGATGCAGTAAAAAGCGCTCCATACCAGCGTAATGAAAAACATCCCAAGTGAAAAATTTCGGGATCAACGTCCCAGGTGATGAAATTTATGATCATTTTTGATTTTCGATTTTCGATTTTCGATTTTCGATTTTTAATTCTCAATTTTCAATTCCCCTTGTATACCTCTCAAAAAATCCTGAACATCCATTCGCTTTTTCCCTTCTAACTGAAGGTTGCGGATCGCAAGCCATCCATTCCTGGCGGCTATTCGCAAGAACGTACGGTTATCTGAATCGATGGTTCCCGGCGCTGGCAATGCACTGCCGGGAAGTATCGTCGTTTCGTAAATTTTGAGCGTCAAACAATCGCCTTTCGAATTTACGAGCGTTGTCCATGCTGCAGGATAGGGAGACAGGCCACGAACGAAATTGTGTAACTGCGCTACATCGCTGTTCCAGTCAATTCTGCACATCTCCCTGAATATTTTGGGTGCAGCCTTCAACAGTTGATTTTGTGGAACGTTGTCCTGTGATATGGTTTTGAAATTTCCGGAAGCAATCAACTTAACTGCTTCGGCTAAATGGCTTGCCCCGCTGTACATCAGGCGATCATGAAGCGTCCCGGCGTTATCGTCAGGATTGATCGCCTCTTCGCGCATCGAAATGATATTTCCCCTGTCTATTTCACGATTGATGAAAAATACAGTGGTTCCTGTTAGTGTTTCCCCGTTGATGATCGCCCAGTTGATTGGCGCAGCGCCACGATATTGCGGCAACAGCGAAGCATGAAGGTTGATGGTTCCCGATGGCGGTATAGTCCACACTTCCTCCGGAAGCATCCT
>Ga0209628_10004219_pt1 | contig 10325 bp, 10 predicted proteins | sample TergutCu122P4_FD_187285 | JGI IMG/M metagenome (GOLD analysis project Ga0209628, IMG submission 187285) | Cubitermes ugandensis P4 segment gut microbial communities from Kakamega Forest, Kenya - Cu122 P4 (SPAdes) (version 2) | ecosystem: Host-associated > Arthropoda: Insects > Digestive system... | reverse complement strand
TAACAATTAGTGAGGACAGTTTTATGTCGCGTAAAAATCCTGTAGAAATCGCGCTGTTGCTCGGGTGCATGTTGATGGTTGGCTGCGGAACCGGCAACCTGGGCCATGGCAGCGACGGTGTGGTGCTGACGAAGGACGATGTTGTCAGGCACATCAAGCAGGCAGGGAAGGACTATGATGCATCAATCAGCCGCGCCAACGCGATGGGCTGTCGTACGCCAACCCGTATCTGCGGGGCGAAGTTTTGGTACACCATGTACCCGGTGTACTATGCCCGGGAACGATTGATTACGCGCGGTTCGGCGGTTGTCCCGGTTCTTCTCGAAGTTATACGTGACACGGAACATCCGGCATATTCCGATATCGCGTATTTTACGTGGACATCTCTGAATGCGCTCGATCCGCGAACCTATCTTGAAGAAGTCTACCGAGCCGGCATGGAAAACCGATTGTCGCCGGACCAGGTAGCGGATTATGCCTCGTTTATCCCCTTCTACAAGGGCAGGCCGGCGGACTGGAATAAAGAGGAGGTCTTGGAGTGGCTGGGCAGGCAGTTGTCCGAAAAAACCTTCGATCAAATCGTGCTGGAGGAACTGGACGTATACATTATGATCGAAGATGCCGCAAAAGGAGGCATGCGGGGGGGATATATTGATAAAAACATGCTTCGCTGGCTCAACCGGATATATGATATGGATTTCGACGCGTACCTGGAAGCCAATGCGCCGGACGTGTTGCAGTTTCGACGTGAGCAAATGGCCAGGGGGTACGATCCAGTGAGCATTGTGCAAATAACAGGGACGCTCACAGGGGCCATGCACGACGGCATGATCCACGAAGCCCTCAACGCCATTTACACAAGCCCCGAGGATCGCCAGGCGTTCGAAAAACTGGTGAGAATTCTCCACGATGGATATGAGTACGATTCGCCATATCGTCTGCGTCCTCCGGATGGCTGGCGGGAGAACCTGAGGGTCTGGTATACAACCCACCGCTCTTCGCTGCGATACGATCCATCGCTGCTCCGATTTGTAGTGGCAGATGAGCCAGCAGATTGATGGCCACAAATGAAGCAGTTACCTTGTCGTCAATCATTCCGATTGGTACGATCCATAGCATCATCCGCGTCTGGTGGGCGGCGATGCTGCTGGAGCGCGGCGTTGCCAGAATGCAGGTACTGCCAGCCGGGGGCGAGAGATGTTGGCCTAGAACTGCCTCTGGCACGGCGACGGTTCAAAGGTTCGCAAATATACTTTGTGCCTGCTGGATGTCAGCATCAAGAGATATGGCAGGGAAAGTGGTTTCGCCTTCTTTCGGCCCAAGAGATTCGCGGAGGCGATGTCGTAAATCCTGGACAGTGGACAAGCGGTTATGCTCCTGGCCTGTCGTGGCGCTTTTCCGTAATCGGTGACGTTCATCCCGTTTTGACGGTTTTTCGTGGACGGAGGCGGCGAGCGTCTGAAGTTCATCTATCGTCGTCGCCAGCATCACGGGGATACGAACGTCGTCGCCTAGAGACCGCACGTTCCGGCGTTGTATCCGGTCCCAATACATTTCGTAGGGGGCGTCCCAGCGTTCTTCCCCTCCTTTGGTACGAAGGAGCGTCTCGCCTCCTTCCCGTACCTCGGCGATTCCGCCGGCGGCCTCGATGGTGCATTTGTCATGCGTCAACACCATCAATACTTCCGAATTCGCCTGTAACCTGAAGGCGATTAGAACAAACCCAATCACCCTCCGCTGAAACTCCGCAGGCCGCTCTTCGACCCATGGGGGAACCGCCTGGATTCGAGAAACCAGCGATATTTGCTTTATCTTGAATAGTTCACGCAAACGTTCAACACTTCGCTGAACTTGAGCACCACTCCAGACCGGAGCCTTGTGGATCGGCTTAACAACGGGACGACGGGGGGCGGACAGGGCCGCTTCGAGGAACTCAGGAGGCGAATCATCCAGCATCTCCTCGTTTTGCTCCATTCGCCGTAGATTGTCCACATGCTGGTGGCATTCGGGGCAGAGAGTCACATGCTGCTCGACAAGTTTCCGTTCTTTCCCGGACAATCCTCCGTCTACCAGCGCCGCCAATTGTTCCGAGTCGGGGCAGGGCGCGAGAAGTGCAAATGCGTTGTGGATGGCTTCGCTCCAGCGTAGTTCACGACGTGCCGTCTTTTGACAACGCGAGCATCGCCGCACGTGTCCGGCGACCTTTGCGGCCTCACGAGACGGTAGCGCCTTGTCCACGTAATCCACCAGCGTCTCATCGTTGGGACAGACGTTGCCCGTAAGGACCGCATCTGCGATTTCCGGCGTTCGTGGGCTCATGGTCTTCCTCGTTTCATTCTATGCCTCTCGCCAGTTTTTTCAGTCGTTTGCGGGCGCGATGCAGAGCCTGACCGGCGCTGTTGGCATTCGTAAATCCCAACCGTTTGGCGATTTCGGCGAGGCGGAAAGGCCCTCCGTGATCGCCCACTCCGTACCGCAGGGAGAGCAGCTTCTGGTCGATTTCTGGCAGCTTGGCCAGGAGGGCCAGTAGTTGTTGATTCTGCTCGTGTTTCATCATCGCGTCCAACCCAGTACTGCCGCCTGGATCGACGATGCCAGAAGGCAGCTGGCGAAAACGTACTCGCGTCGTTCGCCTGAACCGTTTCCAACAGGTTTTATACGCCACAGACCATGCGTAGGTGCTGACCTTCGAGCGAAATTTATACCGCGTACTGATCGCAAAACGAATCTCGCTCCATACCTCCTTGAAAAACTCCGGCCATTCTTTGCGTGGCAGCTCACGCATCCATCCGCGCATCGCATCCCAGACGTACCCCTTCAGCGCTTTTGCCAAAAGTTCCCATGCAGAATCATCGTCTTTCTGCATCTGCAACCTGGCGGCTAAGCCAGCCAAGGGGTCCGGCTCCTTGGAGTTATCGGCAGGATGTGAGGTGGAATTTGGCAAGACCGGTGACTTCTTCCTTCTACAGAGACGAAGGCTCTCTTGGCTGAATATGGCTCATGTTCGGACTCCGTTAACTGACCAAGTATCGGACATTATCGAACGACAGGAACTCGTGGAACGGCTTCAGCACCTTCGGGGTATAAAATGCGGGCGTGCCGATTTGCCCTCGTACAAACTTGTGGCCTCCCAAGACCAGCGCCAACTGCGGCGGCTGATGCGATCCATTTTTCCGATTAATGGTAAGTTTGCTGTGTTCCCGTAGTGTTTCGATGGCACGGCGAAGCCCGGCCTCCACGTACGCACCCTCCGGAACGGCGCAGCAGACACCGGCGAACAGCGCCGGAGTTCTTGCCAACGCCTTTTTTTGTTTGGCTGGGAGTTGGTCCAACTGGCTCAGGCGTATCTTCTTCCAGCCATACTTTTCCCGCTCGGCCTGCTCTCGCCTAAGTTTCTCCTGATCGGCGGGCAGATCAGGATCGTCCTGCCTGGCCATTTTGATTTCCTTGACTTCGTTTTCGATGATGAACAGGTCGAATTCCACCTTCTGCCGAAGCCTGGTCATCACGCGAAGGGCAAGCTGGCTTCCACCGAACAGGCAATACGTCTTGCCCTTGTCGATGAGGTTTTCAATCTGCCCCTCCATGTCGCCTCGCTGGCGTTCCAGCCTGGTTTTCAACTCCTGGCAAAAGGTCATGAACCGATTCAAATCCTTCAGGAACGCCGCGGTGGCTGGACTGTCGGGCGGGCAGCCTTTCGCGGAACTTTTCGAGGGCATCGAGCGTCTCGTTCCGCATCCCATGAAATACGACCGCAACGTCAACGCCGCGTCGATGGGCGGCCGCAGGTGGCAGGCCAGGTCTTCCGCGCCGGCGACGCACCGGCTGAGCAGGAGCGGCTTATCTGCCAAACGGCTGAACGCCCGCAGCATCTCGATGCACGCTTCGGTGGTGCCGTGGCGGATCACATGCCTCATCCACCGATTTACGTTCTTTTTTCGGATTTTTGCCAACGACTTGTCGTGGTTCAGCCACTTGGTCAGGTCCAAATCCGTGGCGGCGGCAGCCTGCTCGTCTTCGATTTCCTTGGCGTGCGACGCAAAGATGTCCAGCATCTCGATCTGGTGCGTCATGAACTGCACGCACACCATCGCTTTTTCAGGGATCACCTCCACCTGCTCCAGAAGCGACGCGGACGTTATCGTCGGAGCGATGGGGTGGAGGAATTTGACCAGGGCTTTTTTTCCATGCTCCTCGATCAATCCCTTGATATCTTTCCCCGCTACGCACCTGATAACGTCAGTGGAGGAACCATTTTGCACTCTTTTCAGCGGAAACAGGCCAAGCCTCAGCCCTTCCTTGAGGGAGAGCTTTGTCGTCAATTCGTCATCGCCGGGCCATTCGGCCGGAGGGACAAACTTGGGCATGTCCACATGGTCTGCGGAGACGCTCATTTCCCGCGGTAATTCGGCCCACTGGCGGAGGCCGTCGCAGAAATGTAAAGCCAAACTCAGGTCATCAGAACCCGCCATGACATCTCTCCTTCGTGTCAATTCTTGAGGCGGGAAAGCTTCCCGTTGCTGGCCTTCAAGAGTCCCTTCTTGGTCGCAACCTCACGGCAATAGACGCCGTTGAGACACAGGAATACGGTGAGCTGAACGGACGCGGCCCCCAGCGCTTCCACCACATGCTGCTGGTACGGCTTTTTGTTCAAAACGCTGAGAAGGGCCTGCTCGTCCGTTCCGACGGCCATTTTCACAAACCGCTGAAGAAACACCGTGTCCTTCACGGACTTGGTGCTGCCAGCGGGAATAATCTTGTCGATCATGGCCTCGACGTACCCTTCCTTGTCCAGTATCGGCCGGAATGGGCCAATCAACCATTCACCGAACGGGGTTAACTCGACGGCGTCGCAGGTGCGAAACACCCCCGCGAGAATCCCCTCAATGATAAGGTCTTCGACCACGATTTTTTCTTCGGCCACAGGTATCTCCCATCATCGGCACCGGCGTCCACGACGTCGGTGCCCTCATCGTATCCACTTGGAACTTGCAGGGTTGTATCAGCCGGGCAGCACCGGCGTCAACCGAATTTTTCGACGTTCTTCCGACTCCTCGACTCTGTCCAACTCCAACTCTTTCATCGACCAGCCAAAATGGCAGGCTTAATTCTCATCGCTACTCGCGCACGCAAAATTCTATGGCGTCTGTTGTCTCTATGTCGCTGAAGCTGCAAAAAATGCCGTTTTCACCGAAAATGCAATTTTTTTTCGATTTTGCCGTAATGCCGGCCCTCCAGCCGGACAAATCAGAAGAGACGTGGCAACAGCGTATTGGCGTACGCCGCACAAGGCACGACTTCGACGGTCTGATTGTAACCGCAAGCTCCGATTTGAGAAGGGTCTTTTTTTGACGGGACGAGCGGATCGGCTGACAAAGTCGTGTTGTGGCGGCAGGTATTTTCCCTTGGAGCAATCCCGTGTACGTACCCGAGCACAACTCGAAGCCGCCAACTCCGGACGAGCTTGCCGGCATTGTCCGCCAGGCATGCCAGGCGGCGCACGAATGGTCCGCCGTGCTGGAACGGATCGTTCAGATGCTGGAAAACAAGCCGCAACGGGCTCACGATGGTGCTGACACGCCTGTGCAACCCGCATCGCCTGCGTCCGACGAAGTGACAACGTCCATGCAGCGCGACTGCCATTCATCGCTCCAGAAGCACGACATGGAGGCGTACCGGCTCCGTGAATTCTTCGGGTTGAAGCAATCTGCGGTGGCGGACAAGCTCAACGCCGAGCATCACACCACGTACAGCCAGGGGCAAGTGTCCCGGATGATCAGCCGGGCCCGCGTTCATGTAAGGGCCATGGGACTCCAACCAGCTCCCAGGCATGTCACGGCAGCCAAATCCGTCGATCCTGCCCGCCTTGACATGGGTCCGAGGACTGACAAGCGGCGAACCGATGGGGCCCGCTCCAAGCGGAGGCCCACCGATGCGTAATCGCATTCCATCAGCTCGCGGCCGTGTGCTATGCCCCTCCCGTGTGAACAGGAAGGCCGGTTTGGCAGTTGTGAGTTTTCCGAGATACGTGCTGTGGAGGACGGGGATTTTGAAAAAATTATGCGCTACCTATCTCACACCGGAGCCAGCAGATAACCCCGGTATGCGCGTGCCTCCGGGAATATGCGCCAGGGATAAGGGGAAGCGTAGTGCGCTTCCCCGACAGTCAGGAGAGAACCGTGATTGGGAGAAAACCATGATCTTCGCCAGGCAGCGTCCTAATCCCATCACCCTATTCATCGCATTGGCGCTGCGGGCGGACAGCCCTGCTGGGCGCGGCCTTCACCGGCTGCGCTCAGCAGGAGGAGGTGGGAGCATGACCATCTTCGGGAACACCCTCTTAACTGCATTGGCCGACGCCCCGGTGGCCAAAGAGTTGTCGGATCAAGCGCCAGCGTTGCGGACTAACAACACGCCAGCAGTTATTGACCTGACGAATGCGTCGAGTGGCCGTTCCTGCATGCATAACGATTCCCCTGCGAACTAGGCGGAGAGGACCCAGGAGGTGCAACCATGACCCCTACCAGACAGCAAACCGATTTTTTCTTTCCGGTCATCTTCGTGATGTTACTGCTGGTTCTGCTGTATATGACCATCTGTCCCAGCTGTACACGGCAGGCGGTGGCAGACAAAGTGACCATCGCCGCCCGGTTTGACGCCGAGATCGCACTGGCGGAACAGGAGGCGATGTACCTTGAGGCCACCATTCGCCTCGCCGGGATCGACGAGGCCTTTCAGATCATCAGCGACCCGCTCAAGCCGGAAGAGGCGTATTTCAGCCACACCATGCCAGAAGAGGAGGGCTCATGACCACCTTCACGAATACCCTCTTGACGACGTTGGCTGACGATTCGGAGGCCAAGAAATTTGCGGGCGTTTTGGCCCCAATCGTGCCTGTTCTATGGCGGCTGCCGGTTGAAACTGCCGTGCGGGTGGTCCAGTCGCTGGCATCGAACGATCCCAATCCGGGCCTGGCGATCCTTCGCGAGCACTCCAGCGAGGTGAAGTGGCAGGCCATCGTCAAGGCTTTGGATGACAAGGCGAATCAGGCGGTTCTCCGGCAGTTTCAGGACGAGCAGGCCGTGAGGGACGTTCTCTGGAAGTTGTCCGTAGTCGCTCTGGGCCTGCTGGTTCCACAGATACTCCCGTGAAACCACCAGGTCCATCCGGGCCGTCTTCGTGTTGGCTGAAAAAATAAAAAATCCTCCCTTCGTCCGTAATGGTTCGGTCGTAGGCGGACAGATCAGGTAGCGGGACATTGGTAGCGGGACGTCGGCTGGGTGATCCGGTCGGCGGGAACAGGTGAAGGTTATGGCCAGGGCACCTCCGAGATGACGGTGCGGCGAAGGTGAGCCGGTTCTGCGTGAGCCGTTCCTGAGGGAACGGGGCGCGGGCGAGCAGGCTGTCAGGCGGGCTGGTTCTGTGTGAACCGGTTCGGCGTGGGCGGTTTCTGAGTGAGCAGATTCCGCGTGAGCAGATTTTGAGTGAACAGGTCCGAGCGGGTGTTCCGAGCGGGCATAGCGGTTTTGTGTCTTTTTGAGTCAGAGGAGAACGAACATGACTTCGTTGAGAAAATGGTTGCAGGAAAAAGCGTTGGTGGCGGCCGTGTCGGTCGCCCTGGTGGTCTCGTCGACGGCGGGTGCCAGCGGAATCTGTGCCCCGGTGGACGTCAAGCAGGTCGAATCGGCCCTGATCGCCGTCCAGGGGCAGATCGTGTCGGGCCGGCTTGACGACGGTCTGGATGGCCTTAAGGCGGTCCACTCGAAGGCGGTGACGACCGATCTTGCCGATCGTGTGGCCTTCGTGGCCCTGCTGGCCGAGGTCCGCGTGGCCGAGAAGGTGGGCGACACGGCGAAGCTGGTGGCGGCGCTGAACGAGGCGTTCAAGCAGGCCAAGCAGCCCGACCAGGTCCAGGCTGTCTGGGCGGTCGGGGTGTCCGTTGCTAACGGCATGATCGCCAACAAGGATTGTGGGGCCTCGCAGGTGGTGGATTTCCTGACGCGGGGTCCGGCCGCGTCGATGAAGCAGTTCTCGACCTGTATCGAGATCGTCCGGCTCCGCATCGCCACGGGCAACGTGGGCACGGCGGAAGCCGAACTCCGCACCGCCGCCGGGTATGCGGAAACCGCGTCGGACTGGTCCACCTGGATGGGCGCGGTGAACCAGCTGGCGTCGACCGTGGGCAGCCAGACGCCCCAGGCGGGCGCGGATGTCATCTCGCGGCTGCGTGAGGTCGCCAAGCCCGTCGCGGCCGGCATGGACATTGCCCAGGGGCGATATCTGCTCAGCCGCGGCATCGTGGACGGCGTGGAAGCACTGATCGAACAGGCGGTGATGAACGCGACCACCGATGCGGACCTTCTGGGTGCGTTGTCGTTGCAGTTCGATGTGGCGATCTCGCTGCATCGGTCCGGCAAGATCGAGCAGGCGCAGCTCGCGGTGGAGAAGGCCGAAAACCTGGCCACGGCGTGCCAGGCCTGCGCCGCGCAGGCCAATGTCCGGGGTAACGCCTTCCTGACGCTGGGCCAGCCCAGCAAGGCTGCGGAAATCTTCTGGGCCGCCTCGCAGACGGTCCAGACCGTCCAGGAGCGGGACCAGATGCTGGTGAGTTTTGGCGCGGCGATGGTCGCCGCGGGCGACAGCGCCGACGTCGCCGCCAGGCTTCGCGCCGGCGAGGCCACCCCGGCCGTGTTCGTGAACGTGGCCAGCGCCATGGTCCGGGCCGGTGACTCCATCGGGGCGCTGCGGCTGCTGGGCACTGTGCCCCCGCAGGCCTTCGTGAACGATACCCAGGCGGTCGCCAACATCGGGCCGCTCATGCAGCAGATTCAGGCCCAGCGTCAGCAGATCGCGCAGACCCAGGGCGAACGGGTTCGTGCCATCGCAACGGCCTTCGACGCCGCCGCAAAGGCCACCACGGACGCCAAAGCCGCCGAGGCCCTCAACGCTCAGGCCGCCGCCATGACGGCCCTGGCCGGCCAGGTCGAGAAGTAACCGTCTGAAACGTAACGGATCGAGATGCAGTCTGAGATGCAAGCTGGGATGTAACAGGTTGAGACGTAACAGCCTGGGATGCACCAGTCCGAGAAGTACCCGGCTGAGAAGTCACAAGTTGAGACGTAAGCCGTAGTCCGCAGGAACCACTGCCCGGGGGCTCTCGTCACAGGGACGAGAGCCCCGACAGGGCACTACGTTGCCGAGAACCCTCTTTGAACAAAGGATGATGACCATGACGACCCATGTTTTCCACAAACAACTCGTGACACTACTGGCCGGTATTATGATAGCCGCTGTGGTGTTGGTGATGACGATGCCTGCGCAGGCGTGCCCGCCCATCAATACGCAACCGCCCCCTTGTGACAAGGTGATTTATCCATGTTGCACCGGTGGAGGCGGAGGTGCTGGCAACGGCTCTGACAACGATTCCGGCAATGGCTCCGGCGGCAGCGGCTGCGACACCGGCAACGGTTGCGCCTCGCGATACGACTCGGGCAGCCAACTTGTGACAGCGGGAGATGTTGGGATTCCCGGTGGTGCACTGGCGTACGATCCCCAACGGCGTTACGACAGCCAGATCAGCACGCAGGCGCTGGGGCAGGGCTCGTATGGCAACAAGTGGGGCAGCTATCAGATCGATACACGTCTCATCGCCGAAGGTGGAGATATCATCACGGTCATAGATCCGATTGAAACGCGAATATTCACCTGGACCCGCTTGTCGTTGTTGGCCCCTCCCGGCTACAATGCTGAACTTCGCCCCATCGCACCCAACCAGTATGAACTGATACGTAACGACACGAAACAGGTGCTGAGGTTCTATCCCATTAATTCCTCGCCGACTTCGGGAAAACTGCAATATCGCGAGGATGCGTATGGCAATCGAATCACGTTCAATTACAACGCCAATGGCCGGCTGGTGCTCGTCACGACGCCGGAATCGCATCAGGTGATTTATAAGTGGAATGTCAACAGCACGCCGGAGCGGATTCGAAGTGCGGAGGTTCGGGCTGGAGGCGAGATTGTTTCGGCTGCTACGTACGTGTACCACGGCCCCGTCGCCAGCGACGGCGGCACGTTGGACGATTTGGCCATGGTGCATCGACTCACATGGGTTCGGCACAGCGGCACGACCACCGGCGCCGGGACGACCACGCGCCTGAACGATACCGCCCTCATGGACAAAAACGCGGCAGTGGGAGATCGAGTGGTCATTGCTGACGGCACCAACGTCGGGCACATCCGCGAGATCACCAGCGTGGGGAGCAATTATGTCGAATGGACAGACCCGCTGCCGTATAGTGTAGAAGCCTCGGTGTCATATTTTT
>Ga0209628_10004218_pt1 | contig 10325 bp, 7 predicted proteins | sample TergutCu122P4_FD_187285 | JGI IMG/M metagenome (GOLD analysis project Ga0209628, IMG submission 187285) | Cubitermes ugandensis P4 segment gut microbial communities from Kakamega Forest, Kenya - Cu122 P4 (SPAdes) (version 2) | ecosystem: Host-associated > Arthropoda: Insects > Digestive system >... | reverse complement strand
CCAGGCCTGGGATACTCACAGACCGACATTCTGCCCTTTTCAAAACTCTTAAACCACTCATAGCACTGCGTTCGACTCATACAGTCCTCCCCGTATGCTTGGTTAAGCAATTGAAATGTCTCTGTAAAATGTTTGCCAAGTTTGCAGCAAAATTTCGCACACACACGTTGTTCTTCAGTCTCTTTCATTGTCACTTTGTCACTAATCTGACGAACAGCTTGTGCACGTGCTCAGTTCGGCGGATGTAGCTCGGCGACTAACGGTCATAGCGAAACGAGGCGAATTGCAGTTTGTTGTCAAAACCTGCCGCCAGGTGCGCTCAGTAGCCACAGCGCGCTCCCTGTGCTGGTTGGCGCGCTATTTAAAAAGTTCCGTCTTTATTTGAACACCCCATGTAATCTAAAATTACAGTCATAATTACGAAGGAAATTAAAATACTTGAGAGTGTTTTGTTACTTTTTTAATGTGCCCTTAATGAGAGGATAATATTAAAATGAATCCTAAATAAACGTGTGTGAATGTGTGAACTGGGATTCTAATCGTCTTCAAGATGTTAGACGTGTGTGTTCCATAAAATGTGGAGTGTTCCTTGGTTAACTGACGGTACGCCGGTTCATCAAAAATGACATTTAAATGCGCGGAGTTACGCACGTCGTCTTTGTACAAACGGGGGCAAACTTAAAAATGTTTACTGCCTAAGGCTGTTTGATTTCAGACTTCTGCTGCGAAGTAGATGGGATCTGCAGTCTTCTGGGTTATTATAGTATAGTGGTCATTCGTTACCGACGTTTCGGGCCAACATATCGGATCCGTCTTGAAGGTGAGAAAAAATAGGTTGGTCCGAAACGTCTGTAAGTAATTGCCACTATGCGCTGTGTAATAACCCAGAAGAGCGCAGCTCTCCATTACCTTTCTCACCATTTTGTCAATTATCCATTCCTGCTCGAAATTAATGAAGGGAAAGTTTCGTGCGTAATACGAAAGGCAAAATTCTCATTTATCTATACTTGTTTTCACATTCCGTCTGTCCGATACCTTGCATCTTATCTGTCATCGTTTGTCTCAATTTATGTTATCTAAACTGCGCCTGACAGGTAAGCTACATGTCATCTACTGTTCGCAATTCTGATAATTCCGTGCTCAGAATCTCGCCTGGTTTAACACCTCCCTCCCCCTACCATCCCAGACTATCTGCATGTGAATTATGTATAGCCCTATAGCTCTATACGAACTTTAGTTTAAAAAACACCAAATTCGCGTATGATTAGCCGAAAGTAATATTTCGATTAGTCGCCTAATCATGTAATTCTTCCAATGTTTGTCTGATAATCATACATTATATTACCTTTCGTTTAGGTTATGATACAATTACTTAGTTTTAAAATACAACAATTTGTATGATTCATGAAAATATGACCCCTTGCACTGAATCAATGTTTGGAAATGCAACTACACACAACTGCTTAGAAATTTGGCCACATTACCCCGTGGAACGTGGGTAGCATCTACTGGGAGAGGTTTGCTCTATTTATTTTTCAATTCCAACCGTGATATGGAGGCAGCACCTACCATCGAAACGTCTTTAATCACATGACATAAGAGATAAGAGAGCACCCTAAGTATTTACCGCCGTCCAAACCCCAATTTGCAACTCATTCACTACCTGCGAGTGGCGGTAAGACTACGTTCTGCTCTGCAAGCTGTGGTTCATAGATATCGTACAACGGATAAGACTAGGTACCGGTCGCACAATCCGCACGGTCTAAGGCGTAGGTGTGGGGCGCTCGCCTGCTGAGATTGTGGGTTCGAAACACACCTACTGACATGGATTTTTTTTCTAATGTGGGTGTTGTGTGTTATCAGGTAGAGGTCTTTGCGACCAGCTGATCACCCGTCCAGTGGAGTCCTATGGAATATGGTGCGTCGTTGTGTGTGATGTAGAAACCTTGTGAGTGAGGAGGCCCTGACCCACTGGGGGGCTGTTGCGCCAAAAATGAAAATGACCAATTTTGAATTCGTCCGGATAAATTTACAAACCCGTGCATGTATGGAATTTAACGTTGCTAACGCTTTAGTTTTTATTAAAATCTGATAATAATATTGGATACTTTGTACGAAGAGCTGTGTATTTTTGTAATCGCTTCTCCCCGCATTCTTCTTAGAGTGAGAAACTTTTCAGACGAGACATAGAGAAACAAAAGTAATTTATTTTTCAATAACTTTCTCGGGAAAATTTTACCTTTTGTGAGATAAGGTGGAAAAATTTTGTACAGCCGGACAGGCCACAGATGACAATATGGCGCATGCGCATTGCTTGCTGGATAACTAAGGCTACAGACACAAACTCAGAATATAAAATTCTTATCGCTTTTCCACCACAAAAATGTTTGCACAAAAGCGCCTTAAAGTTACGTTATATGAACATTGCCTGTCTGATCCCTTATTCTTTGTTTGCAAGAATAGTAAGCAGCAGTCCGTTTTCCTGTCGTTTGCTCGTTCTTAAGTAAGAGCACACTATCAGGCTGAAAGTGAGTAATACAAAGCATTAACAGCATTTATTCCTTTTCAATTTCATTTCCTGTCTTTCAATGTTTCATATCGCCTTCATTCCGCCGTGTGTTCCCCAATTAACCGAAATAAATAACACTGTTCAATTGTAGTCGTGCTTCTGGCATCGTAACAAAGGGAGCCACGAGCATTCATACCCAAAATCGAATTCGAACCCACGAACCCAACTTCAAAATATCAACCTATGTGTACAGCTGCATTCATATTCTGTTGTTGAAACAACATGCCCAATCGACTCAAACACACACAACATTCATGTTCAATGGAAATAACAACGCACAACTTCTGATCAGATGCTTTCGACGTCATAGTAATATCCAGTAAATGGGATTTAGTATTGTTATTGTATAGCAATCGGATTCAACAACCGTTCACTGCTTGTACAAAAATGCTACATATTTCGGCCCTTCTGACGGACCAACATCAAGAACAAAAAATATATATTTAAAACAAAACACAACAGTCCTCTGGATGACAGCTGAATATTTTGAGTGTGTGAGCTCACAGACTTTACAGCCTTGTTTTAAATTTTGTGGTGGTGGAAGTTCATTTTCTTGTATATTTAACAAGTTACAATATGGTAGTTTGTTGAAGCAGTGTCTAGTAGCTCAGTGATCCGCGAAGTCTCTGACGTCACTCGAACAGGCGTGAATCTATCCCGAGCAGAAAGAGCGAGACATGCGATTCCACAGTGTTCTAGAATGGACCAGCTGGAAAAGAGCGGGGCATTTGAGAAATGGGAAAACTGCCACATAGGACAGTTGGAGAGCTGGAGTGAGAGTTGCGGCGAAGCTACCGTGTGAGTGTAGCTTAGCGAGAGTGGAACTGAACAGCGGAGCGACGGGCCGATTGCGGTTTTGGAACTGCATAGTTCTCTGCGAGAGTTTTTGAAGTGAATCCGTGAAGCACTGTGCGAGAGAACTATGTCAGAGCCACGAAGGAAGTGTGAACAGTAGACGGTCGTGAATTAGGAAATAAGTGACCAGTGCTGTGAACAACAGGAGACAATTGAATTGAAAAAATTTACATAGGGCTTATGGACCTGGAATACTGAGTTCATAAGTCAGTGCAGTGCGATTTCTTGTGAACAGTTCTCTTAATTCTTGTCACGATTCATTTTCCGTAACAAAATGTTTAATTATTTGAACTTTGGTTTAAATAAACATTGTTATTAATTTGTGAACCCAGTGTGCTAATTGTTACAGCGTTTCTATAAAATTGTTTTTTTAACAATGCTTCATTCGTTTGATTAAAAAATTCCACGTTCGTGATGTGGGTCGTTTTGGGAGGAAGTGGTTACAGTATGGATACCATTTGTTTGTTTTGGACAGTTTATTGGGTGTTTAAACCGTGTTGCCACTTGGTATGCTTCTTCATCTGTGGTCACTCTACATATCTTCTGTCTGCGTTTGTTGTGTATGTTGTTCACACTTTGCGTAACAGACACGAATTTTATCTCCGTTCCCTCAGGTCCTCTGTCTTGAATATTCCGTACTGCTTTAGCGTTAGTAATTTAGCCGAAAGAAAATTCTTTGTGCTGCCTAAACTATCAAATGTACCTACCAAATATTTACTGTTTCTACCACTTGTATCACGATATATACACCAACAACATTACTGTATCAGCTACCTCTATCATGAGAGGTACCGACATAATATTCCTCTTTCTACCAAAAATATTACGATTGGTACCCAAATAATATTCCTCTTTCTACCACCAATATTACGAGAGTTACCCATATTATATTCCTCTTTCTACCAACAATATTACGAGAGGTATCCAAATAATACTCCTGTGTCTACTACCAATATTACGAGAAGTACACACATAGTACTCCTGTTTCTACTACCTCTATCATAAGAGGTACCCACATAATACTCCTCTTTCTACTACCTGTACCATAAGAGGTGCCATCATAATACTCCTGTTTCTACTACCTGTGTCATAAGAGGTACCCACATAACACACCTGTTACTACTACCTGTGTCATAGGAGGTACCCACTTAATACTCCTCTTTCTAATAGCTGTATCATATGAGGTACCCACATAATACTCCTGATTCTACCATCTGAGAAACAAGAGGTACCCACATAATACTCTTGTTTCTACTAGCTGTATCATAAGAGGTACCCACATAATACTCCTGTTTCTACTACTTTTGAAGTAAGAGGTACCCACATAATACACCTGTTTCTACTAGCTGTATCATAAGAGGTACTCACATAATATTCCTCTTTCTAATAGCTGTATAATAAGAGGTGCCCACATAATAATCCTGTTTCTACTAGCTGCATTATAAGAGGTACCCACATAATATTCCAGTTACTACTACCTGTGTCTTAAGAGGTACCCACATAATACTCCTCTTTCTAATAGCTGTATAATAAGAGGTGCCCACATAATACTCCTGTTTCTACTATCTGTGTCATAAGAGGTACCCATATAATACTCCTCTTTCTAATAGCTGTATCACAAGATTTACCCCTATAATACTCCTGTTCTACTTCGTGTATTGATATGTTGTGCAGGCTAATTCGAAGTACCATTTCTGTGAACACCAGGCCGCTAACTAACCTTTTCGTAAACCAGACGAATGCAGTCCACATTGTCACATCCCGTGTCATTAAAATGTACTTCAATATTACATCCATTATAAGTCTGAAATACACAGGTTGGATGATTAAACAAAAGTAAGGGACTGCAGTTTCTTGGATGTTTATTCAAAAGGAAGATAATGCACCAGAATCGCTATGACTTAAACACTTGTCTTAAATTAGGTACGTAATTAGGAACTAAAAGATTTCGTATTTCGTTATCAGTATCACCTTTACATCAAGCATTCTTTTCACATGGGACATTCCACGGAACGACACACACTCATGGCTGTGAGGAAAGAGCATATGATGATACCAGAGGATTATAATGCCAGATGAAAAGGAAACGGATTGAGACATTGTGATGAGGTATAATACACTTTAATTTACGTTACAAAACTTGCACTGATGTTGTGCATGAAGTATTGGTAGTTGTTCGAGATTTGTTAGTTATTTCTCAATTGTGTATCTACACATAATTCTTTATGTTCAGCAAGAAGATGTTTACACGTGTAACCGCAATGCTTAAACATTAGAATGTATGACATGTTGACGGATTATTGGTTGGTTTTATTAAATCTTACGTAATTGTCACAGGGTTTTAATGACATTTGTAACATTTTTTTAAAGACTTATATTTAGGTAAATTTCAATCACGGAAACACCTTCTTTAACGTTGAAACCAGTTGGTGAGTTTCAAACGACACAAAATGGAGATTATATATAACTACATTGATGGGACGTATGGAACAGACCGGAGAATATCGAAAGTTCTTAAAGATAAATGCAGATAAGATACGTCGTGTGTTACAGAAAACTGCTGGGGAGGCGTTAGGCTTCAAAATGAGAAAATAATTATAGGGTAACTGAAAGTACTGTGGTATGTAGGTGGCTCTGTAGCGCAGCGAACAGAAACAAGACTGCTAATATAAACTGAACTCACCGTGAACAAGAGATAACACCACATGCAAGTCACCTGATTAGAGGAGTGGGAATGGAGGCACCTTAAAATGAGATATGTAACATTCCGACATCGGTGTTGATGAAGATTCTGATCTTCTGTGATATGACGCCTTATAGCTGTGTGTGTGCAGTGCTTGCCAGTTTGAGTGTTTTTAGTGCCTTTATTCCCCACTTTGACTGCAACAACCAGAGCAGAGGAGGTACAATGCTATAATCCTTGAAATCTCAGCCACCACCCACCCACAACAGAGATATCTTTCAAGCACACTGGAGTCGTCCTCACAAAGGTCACTTTATACGGTATTCTGTCGTGTTATAAACCAACTCTGATTACGAATGAGCACTTCTCATAAGCAGCTAACGCAAGATATGCAGGTTGCATATCGTTATGTGTGTCTCCCATTAGTATATGTACGAAATTAACAACATCAGTATAAGTAAAATTTATATCTGAACTGCTGAAATTCACTCTCCTACCCAGGAGCACATTGTATGAACACTGTAGGTAGAATAATAAGTCGCCATTCCTGCGCCAATTGATCCCATTATGAGCCACGTTAACCCAGTTCACATTCCCCTCACATACTGTATGTTTAGGATCCATCGCAATTTTTTCTTCTTATTCACGTTTTCATAGGGGAAATTCAGACCATATCAATAATGATATTAAATTCGTAACTAGATTTGTCCTGTTTTCCTTACATTAACTCGAATTTTAAATCAATTGTCAGGTCAAAGTTCATTAAATTCCTTCCAATGGGATCCAGGTGGTTTCATGTGGAGGAATAGACAGACATGACGAAGGAAATATTCGCTTGTCGCAAGTCTGATGATGCCTGTAAGGGCAGACCCCATAAATTACGTTATTCGAAACAAAAGTCCTAAGTTAAATATTTCCACCTGGAACGCATATGTTAATTTCTTAATGCACGTTGTCATATTATTAGGATTTTTTTTTTGTAATTCTTGCAGCTGTTAGTGTGGGAGTTGCAGTAGTAAGGAAATGGGAAATGTAGTCCTTCGTTACATTCATCCTGTGATAAATATTCACAACTGTAAAGTCTCTCTAAGTGTTGTTCGACCGTAACCAAAATTTTAACTTATGATAAGTTTTGGTAGGACTCCTTCAGTTAATTTGTGTGACAAATATAGTACTGTTGTATTATTTGCAACAAGTCATTGCAGAGGGGTAGAAAAATGTGGAAGAAAAAGGCTAAAGATCCTGTCGCGGGAAAAAATAAGTGCCTACATATTTTTTATAAAATATTTGTTTGAAGGGAGTCATTTGAAGGACTGAGAGATTTTAATGCAACTTTAAAAATTAAGGTTGTTCTTTTCCACGCTATGAAGACATGTAAGGGGAGTGGACATACAGCTGTACTTACCCATTAAACGTGGCTCTATTTTGCAATTGGAATGAGCGAATTATAAGATAGATCTTCAGAAGCCGACTGAAAGGGTGCGAACCGATTAAACTGGCTCAGAATTGCTCGCCCCACTATCATTATGCGTTGTGAAAGCGACAGTGCTTTTTCTCCAACGGAATTTCTCAAGATTTAAAATGTCCCAATGCTGATGACAACTTCTTCAGATACAAGGTAACTACACAGCAGCCGGGTAGCCACCGTTAATGTGACCTGATATCACGTGATGTCCACATCGCGCATGCGTTTTGCACACAATTTCGCTTCTGCTACTGCTGTCACTTGCTTATCTGCTCTCACTTCTCCTTGCTTGTCGCATTGTTTCTTCTTAGGCCGTGGCTACATTGGAGCCAGAACCGACACAACAAAGCAAACCAACATTTATCTGGGCATACATCGTCAGACATGTGCGTGGCTACTTTCAAACTGACATGTCTGTCTAGCCTTCTAGCTACGGAAGGACTACCTGTTCTCAGTCTGTTTATTGTAAGTGATGTGAAAGGTACATGATGTACTCTTCTGATGATGACTGGGGTGAATTTTTGTCGATGGATTGAAACCCTTGCCTGAAGTATGGGAACAGAAGAAGAGGGTGGACGCATTAGCTTTAGACATCAAGAACTGATGGAGCATATTTTTAACTGTGCCTTCTCATTTCGGATGTTTCGTTACGGAATAGGCAAAACAGTCTGTACAGACTGTTGTGTTGTGTCTCTTCTGGCTCCAATGTAGCCGCGGCCTTACTCCGTCTTCGTCTTTCTGACACTCATGTGCGTTTTTGCCCCCCCCCCCACCTTCGGCTTCTTTATCGTGACAGATAACAAACGATATCATCACCTCATACTCTGCTCTGCGCCCAATACCGATAGCTATATGTTGAACATCTAATTTCCTTCGTTGAAATCAACCAACCTGAACAACAGTGTCTAAAACTAAAGGAATATTCCTAATGCACAGGTAAATATTTGTTATTGAAGCAACTTACAGCTTTGGTTGTTAATCTATGTGAAAATCGTGTATAATTATACCGACATAATTGGAACTGTACAGTGTTGGTACCAGTAGGCTTAAATTACGTAACGTGGAATATTAGTGCTGCGCGCAGGAAGGCGTTGAGAACTTTAATGTAAACTCTCTCTGACTCTTTTTCGACTGTAACCAAAATTTTTAATTATGATACGTTTTGGTAGGACTCCTTCAGTTAATTTTTGTGACAAACATATTACTGTAGTATTGTTTGCAACAGTTCATTGCCGAGGCGTGGAAAAAGTACGGAAGAAAGTGGAAAAAGATCCCGTCACGGGAAAAAAGAAATGCTTACGTTATTTTAATAATATATTTGTGTGAATGGTGTCATTTGAAGGACTGAGAGATTGTAATGCAACTTTAAAACGTAAGGTTGTTCTTGTCCGCGCTATGAAGACATGTAAGGGGAGTAGACATACAGCAGTACTGACTGATTGAACATGGCGGTATTTTGCGATTGGAATGAGCGAATTATACGATAGAGCTTCAGAGGCCGATTGAGAGGTTGCGAACCCATTAAACTGGCTCAGAATTGCTTGTCCCACTATCATTATGCGTTGTGAAAGAGACAGTGCCTTTTATACAACGGAAATTCGCAAGATTCAAAATGTCCAACTGCTGATGACAGCTTCTTCAGATACAAGGCAACCACACAATAATCGTAACGTAGTAGCCGGGTAGCTTCCGTTAATGTGACCTGATATTACGTGATGTCCACATCGCGCATGCGTATTGCACACAATTATGCTACTGATGCTGTCGTCACTTGCTTACCTTCTATCACTTCTCCTTGCATATCGCATTCTTTCTTCTTAGGCCGTGGCTACATTGGAGCCAGAACCGACACAACATATCAAGTGTTGTCTGGGCACACATCGTCAGACATGTGTGTGGCTACTTTTAATCCCACATGTCTCTCTAGACTTCTAGCTACAAAAGTTCTTCCTGTTCTCAGTCTGTTTATTGTAAGTGATGTGAACGGTACATGATGTACTCGTCTGATGATGACTGGGATGAACTTTTGTTGATGGATTGAAACCGTTGCTTGAAGTACGGGAACAGAAGAAGATGGTGGATGCATCAGCTTTGGGTTTCAAGAACACAATTTTATAGTCCAACGCATCTTTATTATGTAAAAATATTTAATTAAAGAACATATCTTCTACATGTTTCGGCTTTCATGAAGCCATCTTCAGGCTTAACTTAAAAGGGGTTTAATATACAATTTGTACCGCAGGAAAGTTAAGAGTTCTCGTTACATTTTTTTATTAATGTAATATATAAGAATATTTTTTAAAAAAGATAAATATAAAATATACAATAGTTTAGGAATGATTAGGACATATGTAATAGAACTTTGATATTGATGGGAACCTTATGTATTGTGCATTCCTGTTGAAGTTGCCAAGTGTTGCGATTTTATTTAAGATCTACTGCACCCGGATGGTGGAAAGTTTTTGTCGTGGGGCTCCTTTTGTGCTGTATGTGGAGCAGTTTCAATGTATTGAGTAGAAGTGTAGTATTATTTTAGTAGGAAATCGCTTAGATAAATTTGCGATTCGATCTGCAATTATGTAGACGTTTTTCGTTTTTACTATGTTTTATGGTTTATTGATCCTTATATATATTATTGTATATAGTTGCAGTCCTCCTCATTGGTGCCTCCACCTTATCGTGGTGAGGAGGTTTGAGTATGCCGGTGACCCTGAGAGCTATACCAGCGGTAGCGTAGCTACTGGCAGGGCCTC
>Ga0209628_10004217_pt1 | contig 10326 bp, 8 predicted proteins | sample TergutCu122P4_FD_187285 | JGI IMG/M metagenome (GOLD analysis project Ga0209628, IMG submission 187285) | Cubitermes ugandensis P4 segment gut microbial communities from Kakamega Forest, Kenya - Cu122 P4 (SPAdes) (version 2) | ecosystem: Host-associated > Arthropoda: Insects > Digestive system >... | reverse complement strand
CGGATTATTCGCCACAACCCGGAATTTTTGTGTTACATCTTGATGGTTGGTAATACACATAGGGTTAAAACATTTGGTAATACCGGTAATTTCGTCGGGCAGTGTTACTTTTTTCTTTTCAACTACCTGATAATCACGTATAATGTTAAGTTTTGCTTCGGGTACTAAAATTGCAATTTTATTGATTTCGTCCTGTTTGAAAAATTTGTCGGAAATTTTAATAATCGCTTTTTTGCCAAGCGTTTTACTTTCCAAATTGCTGCAAAACGTTACTTGCGTCGCTATGGTTTCCAATCGTAAAATCGAAATTACTTCAAACAAACGGTTTGAAGGAATATGGTCGATTACGGTGCCGTTTTCTATGGCGCTTACTACTAAATGTCGTCCTTGAATTTCGCTCATGGTATTATAAATCAAGTAAATATGAAATAATTGCTTGGCGGGTAAACACACCGTTGTGTGCCTGTTCAAAATAATATGCGTGTGGGCTGGTATCAACATCGGTGTTGATTTCGTTCACTCTCGGCAGTGGGTGCAATATGCGCATTGTAGGTTTTGCGCCGTCGAGCATGGAATTGCGCAACACATATAAATTTTTAGTGCGTTCATATTCCATCGGCTCCGAAAAACGCTCTTTTTGCACTCGTGTCATATACACTATATCGGCTTCGGGAATTACTTCCTGCATATCGTTGTGCAGCGTGTAGGGAATATTTTTATCGTTCAAAATGTGCAAATATTCTTTCGGCAACTGCAATTCGGGCGGCGCAATAAGATGAAAATGCGGCGCAAAGTGCATCATTGCCATAATGAGCGAATGTACGGTGCGTCCGTATTTCAAGTCGCCAATAAGTGCAATGGAAAGATTACTGAGCGTGCCCTGCGTTTTTTGTATTGAATACATATCGAGCAGGGTTTGCGTAGGGTGCTGGTTTGCGCCGTCGCCGGCATTTACAATTGGCACGGGCGAAATTTCGGCAGCGTATTTTGCCGCGCCCTCCAAAGGGTGGCGCATTATAATCAAATCGCTGTAACCGGCTACCATGGTAATGGTGTCGTGCAGCGATTCGCCCTTGGTGGAACTTGTGGTTGAAATATCGGCAAAGCCAATAACATTGCCGCCCAAACGGTTTATGGCGCTCTCAAAACTCAACCGCGTGCGGGTCGATGGTTCAAAAAAAAGGGTCGAAATAATTCGTCCCTTCAATAAATTACGATAACTATCGGCTTCAAATTGTGCAGCCAATTGTATTATGTTCAAATAATCTTCAACTTGGAAGTCGGAAATTGAGACTAAACTTTTCATTCTTTTTTAGATGTTTAGACTTTTAGATATTAGACTTTTAGGCTTTTTTGCGCCTACTTGTCCTGCGTCTGCCGGTCTTGTGTTCACTCCATTTAGTGCAAATATACTAATAAATTGTAAATTATGTCAATCGCGAGTTAAAAATGAATATTTAAGTAAATAAAAACTTGATTTTGCCCTGTTGAAATATTTGAAAGAATTTGTTTTTTGAAAAAATATGTATCTTTGCAACTATCATGTCAATTTAAAACAATGAAAACTTCAAGTTCATCTTTTATTGATGGTATGCTTTATTTTTGGGGATTTGCTCCCAACCCTGCCAATACCATTCTCGAATCGCATTTTCAACATTCCGATGCTGAGCGATTGCGGGGTGATTGGTATAAAATCGGTAATGACATAAAAAAAATCTTATGAAATCTGTAAGTTTTAGGTATTGTGATTGCAGCATTAGCATCACTTGCCGGAATATTTATGTTTTTTAGAAACAAAACAAATAAATAGCCATATAGATATTAAGGTTATGAAAATCAAGTCCTTCAGACTAAAATTCAGTTGTGCAACAAGCACTTTTAATAAGAATTTAGAGGATTTGCAGGATTTTTATTGGTAAAGAGGCTGTCCAAAAAGTCAAATTATCAATTTTAGAACTTTCAAATTATAAGCAAAGGTGCTCTGCACCTTTTACATCGCAACTTACAATTTGTAACTATTTGAAAAATCTATTTGACTTTTGAGACGCCGCCACTGTATCGCAAATTTTATTTTTCCACAGGGTTTTACTACCGAGTCCATTTTGGAAGCAAGAAAAAGAGGCACATTGCCGACAATTTTGGCGAGAACAACAAGAGCAAAAAAAACTAAAAATTGTTCGACCAAAACCTGAAAATTATTCGTACTTTTGTTGAAAATTAGAGTTATTAAAAATAAATGTCAATATTTCAACAATCCATATTAAGAAAGCATATAGCCGCCAATGCCGACAAAATCAGTCAAGCGTATAAATTGTATGCGACTTATTTTCAAGATGTTGCTATTCAAGAAAATATCAGAAACTCAAAAGAAGAACAGTTTCAAGAGGGATTTTTGCGAGAATTGTTTGTAAAAATATTGGGTTATACGCTCAACCCTACGCCGAATTTCAACCTTATTACCGAGCAAAAAAACGAAACCAACTCAAAAAAAGCCGATGGTGCAATTTTGATAAATGGCGAAGTGATTGGCGTGATTGAACTAAAAGACACAAAAACAACCGACCTGAAAAATATTGAAACACAGGCTTTCGGGTATAAAAACAACAATCGGAAAGCAATTTATGTGGTAACTTCTAACTTTGAAAAATTGCGTTTTTACATTGAAAATGCAATTGATTTTGTTGAATTTAACCTTTTTACGCTCTCGGAAAACGATTTTGCTTTACTGTGGATTTGTTTGGCTTACGAAAACATTGCCAAAAATTTGCCAAAACAACTCAAAAGCGAAAGTGTAAGCCGAGAAGACCAAATTACGAAAGAACTTTATAAAGATTATTCGGCATTTAAGCGAGCTTTGTTTGCCGATATGCGTGAAAATAACAAGGGGTTGCAACCTCTTGCTTTGTTCAAAAAATCGCAAAAATTGCTCGACCGCCTGCTCTTTATTTTCTTTGCCGAAGATGGCGATTTGCTGCCGCCAAATTCTGTTGTGGAAATTATCAACCAATGGGAGTTGCTTAAAGATAACGATGCTTATTTTCCACTTTATGAGCGATTTAAAAAATATTTCGGTTATTTGGATACAGGACACAAAGGCAAAAAACACGATATTTTTGCTTACAATGGCGGACTTTTCAAGCCCGATGAATTGCTTGATAACATTGTAATTTCGGACGAAGTTTTGCAAAAATATTGCTTAAAACTATCGGAATACAATTTCAAAAGTGAAATTGATGTAAATATTCTTGGGCATATTTTTGAAAATTCGCTTACTGAAATTGAGGAGGTGACGAATTTCCTCACCCCCGGACCCTCTCCACAAGGAGAGGGGGGAAAGACCTCGAAACGGAAGAAGGATGGGGTTTTTTATACGCCTCGTTACATTACGGCTTACATTGTGGAAAATACCGTTGGAAAACTGTGTGCCGACAAAAAAACGGAACTCGCACTTGACGAACAAGAATATTTTGCCGACAAAAAACGCCAAAAAGAAACCAAAAAAAGGCTGAACGATACGTTAGAAACGTATCGCAGGTGGTTACTTTCACTTACAATTTGCGACCCTGCCTGCGGCAGTGGCGCGTTTTTGAACGCGGCACTTGATTTTTTAATGACAGAACACCGCCTTATTGACGAAATGCAGGCTAAACTTTTGGACAGCAGCATTGTTTTTCCCGACATTGAAAACTCAATTTTGGAAAATAACCTTTACGGTGTGGACATAAACGACGAAAGCGTGGAAATTGCCCGACTTTCACTGTGGTTGCGCACCGCAAAGCCGAATAGGAAACTTAATTCGTTGAATGATAATATAAAGTGTGGGAATTCGCTGATTTCGCCTCACCCCCAGCCCCTCGCGCAAGAATTTCCTCACCCCCAGCACCTCTCCAATTTGGAGAGGGGGGAGGGGGTGAGGACTGTGGAAGTGCAGTTGCCACCGCAACTTTTGGCTCATGCGAGAGAATTACGACAAAACCAAACAGAGGCAGAGGAATTTCTTTGGCAAATACTAAGGAATAGACAATTGAATAACTTGAAATTCAGGCGGCAACATCCATTGAGAGTTGGATTTATTCTTGATTTCTACTGTGCGGAAGCAAAACTTGGCATTGAACTCGACGGCGGTTATCACAACACTGCCGAACAACAAGAATACGACAAAGCAAGAACAGAAAGTATAAATGAATATGGTATCAATATCATTCGTTTCACAAATGAAGAAGTGTTGGAAGACACGGAAAATGTGTTGAAGAAAATACTCCTCACTCCCAGCCCCTCGCACAATCTTTTCCTCACCCCCAGCCCCTCGCACAATCTTTTCCTCACCCCCAGCCCCTCTCCATTTTGGAGAGGGGAGTCGGATACGCAGCTCTTGCCCCCCTCTCCGGCAGTGAGAGGGGCTGGGGGTGAGGAAGAAAAAGCCTTCGATTGGCACAAAGAATTTCCGCAGGTGTTTGAAAATGGCGGGTTTGATGTGGTTATTGGTAATCCGCCGTATGTTTTTGCAAGAGAAAAAGTAAGTGAATTAGAAAAAGAATATTACACGAAACATTATAAATCTGCCAAATATCAAGTAAATACTTACATTCTTTTTATGGAAAAAGCATTTTTACTTACAAAAAAGAATGGATTATGTGGTTTAATTGTTCCTGATTCTTGGCTTATGATTTATTCGGGTGAAGATTTAAGGCGATTTATGATGGAGAATTGTACATTGAATCAAATTGCAAGTCTTTCGGGAAAATCTTTTGAAGATGCAAACGTGGAAACCGTTATAATGATTGCCGAAAATAAATTATTTGACACAAATCACGAAACGATAATCCTTAAAAATGAAAAAAATACAAGTTCGTTTTCAATTCTACATTCCAAAAAACAAATAGATTTTAATGCAAATAAAGGCGTTGAATTTAATGTATTTGCTAATGATGAAAGTACGCGCATTATTGAAAAAATGAAAAATGGCAGTAAAATTCTTGATGAAGTTTGTTCTGTAAAAGCAGGTTTACAAGCATACGAAAAAGGGAAAGGAATACCTGCCCAAACAACCGAAGACGTAAAAAATAGACCTTATGATTATGACTATCAACATAATCAAGATACATACAAATATTTAGAAGGTTCTGATGTTTTGCGATATGGAATTTCTTGGTCGGGTTCGTGGCTTTGGTATGGTTCACATTTAGCAGCACCAAGAACTTTTGACTTATTTTCCGATGAGAAAATTATTGTAAGAGAAATTACAGGAAAATATCCTCGCTGTATTGTAGCAACTTATTCTGATAAAATTTATCTATACAATAGAAGTAATATTGCAGTAGTAAAAAGAGAAGGTTTTGATATTTCATTAAAATATATAACTACGATTTTGAATAGTTCTTTGATGTCGTATTATTTTACAAAAAATACCGCAAAAGCAGAAAGAAAACTATTTCCAAAAATCATTTTGAACGATTTGCGTTTGTTTCCAATAAAGGAAATTTCAAAAGAAAATCAACAACCTTTTATCGCCCTTGCCGACAAAATGCTTTCCCTCAATTCCGAATTACAAAACAAACGTCAAAGATTTCTAAAACGCTTGTCGGATAATTTCGCCGTTTCTACCGCTTCTACCAACAAGGGGGCATGCCCCCTTGTCATAACCAAAGCCCTCGAAAATTTCGATGAATTGGATTTTGCACAATTCCTTTCCGAATTGAAAAAACAAAAAATCGCCCTCTCGCTCAAACAACAAGACGAGTGGGAAGAATATTTTTTGGATTATAAAACGGATTGTAATTCGCTTTCGGCTGAAATTTTGGCAACGGATAAGGAGATTGATGTGTTGGTTTATGGGTTGTATGGGTTGACGGAGGATGAAGTAAAAATTGTGGAGGGTAAAATATTATGAATAATATCACCGAAATAACAAGAAGAGATATTTTTGACCTATTTCAAAATGGTTATGTTGAGTATAATTGGCTTACAAACAATGAAAAATGTTTTTATCCATATCAAGGACAACTAACAGAAATAGAGTTTTTGAAAAAAATCTATCCATTGGACAAAATGCCAAGTAATGACTCAAAGTTTGAAAATGCAGAAAATGATATTTGGCAACATACAATCAATAATGATAGAGATTGGGATTCTGATTGGATATTTAAAGATGACAGATTTGAACTGTTAAAAGGAAACGATATTATTTTATTAAACTTCTTATGTGCTGTATTCCACCCTGAAAATAGAAATGAAAAAGGATATTGGAAAGAATATCTTGAAAAAATTAACAATCTCATTAGAACAGATGGTTATGAACTATATGAAAGCGAAAAAATATCAAGAAGAAGTATATTTTCTTGGCGTAAAATAACACCCGAAGAATCTGTGAGTGGAAAATTTCTTCCATTTTCAATCCGAAATAAAAAAGCGATAGAGGACAAAACGATTAAAATTCCGACAATTCCTAAAAAAGTCCGAGCAGAATTTTTTAATCTTTTTAATCGGTATAATGAAAATCAAAATAGAACGACAGACACAAATTGGAATTATTCGATTAGTTACATAGAGGCATTTATCAAAGAAGATATATTTGAATATTATACTCCCAAAGCATTTGATACAGCAGGTAAATATTCCGAGACAAGCGATTTTGAGCAATTTATATTGAACAATCAACCTTATTGTGTTTTTGATGCAATTGAATTATTTGCACGATACAACAATCATAATAATTTTGCCGATGAAGTGAATCTTATATTTCAAAACAATGGCTTTATTTATAGATTGTTAGGTGGAAAAATTGAAATTGCACAAATAAAAATTCAGACAGAAGAGGCGGTTAAAGAAGTAGGGCTTAAAGAATTAATAGAACAAGCGACTTTACGGTACAACAGTGGAAATGTTTCAGACAAACAAATTGCCGTCGAAAAACTTTGGGATGCTTTTGAGCGATTGAAAACTTATTATTCTACATTAGATAAAAAGAAATCAGCGGAAAAATTAGTTAGCGAAATATCTAATGGAAATGATAGTTATAAAAGTTTGTTTGAGGAAGAGTTTGAGAAACTCACAAAAATCGGCAACCGATTTCGTATTAGACACCACGAAACAGATAGAATAGACATAACAGACAACAACTATTATGATTATTTTTATCAAAGATGTTTTGCATTAGTAAATTTGTCTTTAAAGCATTTAAAATAAAACAATTATGCCCGAACAACAAAACATAGAATACAAATCCTCGTGGCATGACGATTACCTGAAGTGGATATGTGGCTTTGCCAATGCGCAGGTGAAATATTATCAAGAAGAAAATCAACAAAAACAATAGATAAATCAAACAACAACATTATGACCACAAAAACAACCAACTACGGAATAGTTTACGTCCTAACCAACCCCGCCATGTCCGACATGGTAAAAATCGGCATGACCAATCGTGATACGGTCGATGCACGAATGAAAGAACTCTTTAATACAAGTGTTCCTCTTCCGTTCGAGTGTGAATACGCCTGCAAAGTTGCAAATTGCGAAAAGGTAGAAAAAGCCTTGCATATTGCCTTTCAACCGTACCGGATACACGCACAGCGGGAGTTTTTCAAAATCAATCCCGAACAGGCAATTGCAATTCTCAAACTGTTGGATAAAAGCAGTGATATAACAAAAGAAATTGTAAACGAAATCAACAACGACTTGACAGATATTGATAAAGTTGCCAGCGAGAATTTTAAACGAAAAATGCGTCCGCCTCTGAATTTTAGGGAAATGGATATTCCTGTTGGCGCAAAATTAGTTTTTTTCAAAGATGACAGTTCTGTTGAAGTTGAGGTTTGCGGAGATAGAAAAATATTGTACAAAGGCGTAGAAACCTCTTTATCGGCAGTTACCAAAGAATTGTTGGAGTTGGATTATTATGTTCCCCCCACTCGTTATTGGATTTACAACGGAAAAAGTTTAAATGATATTTATAATGAAACATATTCGGCAATCGAATAGAAAACTGAAATTAAAATCCTGCACTATAAAATTTCAAAATAGTATGCCCAAACCCCAAACCCCAGAACAAAACAAACTACCCAAAAACCCCAATCAGTTTATCATTTTCAAAACCGAAGACGATAAAATTTCTATTGATGTGCGTTTTGAAAGTGAAACTGTGTGGCTTACGCAACAACAACTTGCTGAGTTGTTTCAATCTTCACGTACAAATATTGTCGAACATATTAAACACATATTTGAAGAAGGGGAATTGAATGAAAAAGCAACCTGTCGGAATTTCCGACAAGTTCAAAAAGAAGGTAATCGTGAAGTTTCAAGAGAATTACCGTTTTACAACCTCGATATGATTATTTCGCTCGGTTATCGCATAAATTCAAAGGTTGCCACAAAATTTCGCCAGTGGGCTACTACGCGACTAAAAGAATACATTGTTATTGCAACCGCCTTTTTCCGAAGCGGTTATGTAGAATCTTGGGGGCGTGGAATGGACAAAATGAAAAATCTGTGCCTTGAAGCCAACATTCCTGTACCTCAATTTTCGTGCAAGGGCAACGATTTTTGGGCTGTTTTCCGCAAAGACATTTACAATAAAGAAGATTTAAGTAAGTTGGGATTAAACGAAAGACAGATAAAAGCGGTGTTGTATGTGAAAGAGAATGGAAAGATTACGAATAGCGAGTATCAAGAGTTGAATAATATTTCAAGAAGAACAGCAACCGATGAATTGACAGAGTTAGTGGATAGTTTTTTAATTTTCAACAAAATAGGTACGTCAGGAAGTAGTGTTGCTTATGAACTAATACAGTAGTTGCGCAAGTTGCGCAATAGTTGCGCAATAGTTGCGCAATTTGCGCAACGGATATGTTGGAACAAGGCGGCAGTTTTGGCGCAGGCAGTTTTTATCAAATAAAAACGCCATAATAATACCAAAGTGAATTATTTTTCATTCTCAAAAAATAGATTGCTTCACTTCGTTCGCAATGACGCTCTTTCGGAGGTTCGCACAAAGCAACGCAAAAGCGTCATTGCGAGGAGGAACGACGAAGCAATCCATAGCATGAAATATAAATCACTTTGGTATAAGACAAACCGAGCCCGACAAAAAATGTTGGTGTAAAAGACGAAAATGTCGGTGTAAAAAAAGATATTTTGCAACTTATCTCTCCAAAAACCGCTTCCGAATCCACACAGGCACATAAATTGCGCCGGCAAAAAGATAGGGGTAATAGGTTATCAATCGCCACAAAACGGTTAAAATAGGTATGAGTGCAACTACGGGGATAAATTCGCCGAGATAGTCCGAAAAAATAATTTCGACAAAACCGCTGCCGCCGGGAGTGGGCATTACCAACATCATAATCCACATAACCAACTGGCGGGCAAAAAGCAACACGTGGTCGGGAACTACGAAAAATGCTAAGAACAGAAAATTGACCACCCAATAACGGGCTGTCCATGAAACGGCGGTGCTTGCAAAGGCGCGCAGCCAAAACCACAGCGATTTTTGTTTATATTCCGCCGAAGCTATCATCATGTCGCTACCGGTGCGGATTGCCGGTTTGCGCCAGCGTTTTAGAAATCGTATTGAAAATAAATGTCCCAGCAAACGTTTAAAACCCCGCGGATTGATAAATAGTCCGTAAAATACAAAACACACAAAAATTGCTTTGAGCGCATAGCCAATAATGGCGAAATACACCAATTTATTCACAATGCCTAAATCGTTGGTGGTGCCCAAAAATTGCGAATGAACCGAAAATAAATCAGAAAACGATACCGAAAAAATTATCGTTGGGAACATGATAAGAAAATACAATTCGTCTAAAAATGCCGTAGCCAGCACCATGGCAGTGCCTTTGCCCAAGGCTATGCCTTCTTTGTAAATAAAAAGCACCGCCACGCTTGTGCCGCCCACAGCAGCGGGCGTTACCGCCGATGTAAATTCCCACAGGAATATAATCCGTATGCACTGCAGCCACGTGAGCGAGCCTTCGGAAAGTACGCGCAGACGCAGCACATAGCCAAAATCGCGCAAAAACATCATAAAACACGCTACGGCAAGCCACAGCAGGGCATAGCGCGAAAATTGAATGTCGCTAAACGATTGATGCGAAAAATCGTTCCAAAACAAATACAGCACCACCACAAACCCAATTACGATGGGCAATACTATTTGCCGCGGTTTTATGCGGCGCAATATGCTATCGTAATTCTGCATAATGGTTGAATTTAGTAATTTAAAGACAATGTCGTTTAGTTAAGTAATTTTTCAATCTTCGTGTCTTCATGCCGTCGTGTCTTCGTGTTCATTTTTTGCGCGCAAGCGCGTTTTTTTAGAGTAAA
>Ga0209628_10004216_pt1 | contig 10327 bp, 8 predicted proteins | sample TergutCu122P4_FD_187285 | JGI IMG/M metagenome (GOLD analysis project Ga0209628, IMG submission 187285) | Cubitermes ugandensis P4 segment gut microbial communities from Kakamega Forest, Kenya - Cu122 P4 (SPAdes) (version 2) | ecosystem: Host-associated > Arthropoda: Insects > Digestive system >... | reverse complement strand
ATAAAATTTAGTTTGGTTTACCGTGATATGTGGCAATCATCAGGTAAATATCAACCCCGTGTTGACCAGTTAAAACAGATTGCACCCGTTATTATCGACATGAATTGTTTCGCGCGTGTTGAAACAAACGGAGGAGCCTTTGAACAGGTCAATTTACTTTACGGAGAAAACCCAAACATAGCTGTTCGCGAATTTACAGCACCTTTTAATGCCGCCGGAATTCAAACACACATGTTAGACCGCGGACTAAACGGCCTCCGGATGTTTCCCGTTCCTGCAGACGTTCGTAAATTGATGTATAAAGTAAAACATGCTCAAGGAGTCGATATCACCCGCATTTTTTGCGGTTTGAACGACCCTCGCAATATAATTCCTTCCATACAATATGCCAAAGAAGGAGGAATGATTCCTCAGGCAGCTATGTGTATCACTCACTCTCCTTTGCACACGGTTGATTATTATACCAATCTGGCAGAGCAATTAATCGAGGCAGGAGCAGAAGAAATCTGTCTGAAAGATATGGCCGGAATCGGTCGTCCGGGCAGTATAGGTAAAATCATCAAAGGAATAAAAAAACGTCATCCGGATATAACTGTTCAATATCATGGTCATACCGGCCCCGGATTTTCCGTGGCCTCTATGTTGCAAGCGGCAATAAATGGTGTAGATGTATTAGACGTAGCGATGGAACCTCTTTCTTGGGGAATGGTTCACCCCGACGTAATCACTATTCAGGCTATGTTGAAGGATGCAGGATTTACAGTCCCCGACATCAATATGAATGCTTATATGGAGGCGCGACATTTATCGCAAACTTTCATAGACGATTTTCTTGGATATTTCATCGATCCAAGTAATAAAATCATGACTTCACTGTTGGTTGGCTGTGGTTTGCCCGGAGGTATGATGGGTTCCATGATGGCCGATTTGAAAGGTATGCACAGCGCTATCAATTTGGCTCTTCGCCAACAAGGAAAACAAGAAGTTACTTTGAATAGTTTGGTTGTTCAACTGTTTAAAGAAGTGGAACGTATATGGCCGATGTTGGGTTATCCGCCATTGGTAACTCCGTTCAGCCAATATGTTAAAAATATTGCTTTGATGAATATTTTTGCAATGGCCAAAAACGAACCTCGTTTCTCTATGATCGACAAAGACAGTTGGAATATGATTCTCGGAAAAACCGGTAAACTGCCGGGACATTTGGCTCCTGAAATTGTAGAATTGGCCAAAGCCAACGGATACGAATTTTATACAGGCGACCCACAAGCAGCATTCCCCGATGAATTGCAAAAATTCAAAGAAGAAATGGCAGCCAACGGTTGGGACGAAGGACTCGATCAAGAAGAATTATTCGAGTTTGCTATGCACGACCGCCAGTATCGCGATTTGAAATCGGGAGTTGCCAAAAGTCGTTTCAATCAAGAATTAGAGCAAGCGAAAGAAAAAGCCGGTGCGCCAATCCTTATAACACGTCCGGTAGTGGAAATACCGATGTTCTCTTTCGAAGAAATCTCGGCCGAATATCCACATGCCAAACCCGTGCATGCTCCTTGTAAAGGACAACTGATTTGGCAATATGATGTGAAAGACATTTCTACCGCTCCTTTTGAAGGCGACATTATCAAAGAACGTGATGTATTGTGCTATATCCAAAACAGTTATGGCATTGAACCGGTGCCGGTCGGATATGGAGGCACAATTGTCGGAACGTATGCCAAACAAGGAGAGCAGGTTCAAAAAGGACAAATCTTAGCATTTATAAGTTAAATTATATCCGTCAGGGTTAACGAAAAAGGCTATTTCAAAAGTAAAATTTTTGAGATAGCCTTTTTTTAGATAAGTTCGGGAAAATTTGTACCTTTGCATTATGGTAGAAATATTGGAATTAGACATATTAACACCTGATATAAAGCGAATTATTGAGAATAAAATCTCAAATAATCTGCCTGACAATCAACAAGAAAAGGTTTTTGATGCCTTGCATTTGTTGCTAAATGGCGATTATGAAAAATATACATTTACTTCAAATATCATAAATTCTTCTCTTTTTTGCGATTATAGCGACAATGATATTTTTCAATCGTTACTATCCAAAATCAATGAAAAACAAAACGGCAGACAAGAATCGGGCAGATTTTATACTTCGAAAGATGTAACGGAATATGTTGTTGCAAATTCATTTTTGAATATCATAGACAACTCGCAAAAAGATGTTTTTTCAACAAAAAAATGTATCGGAAAAATACAGAATTCTCAATCTGTTAGTGAATTAGTTTTTGATTGTTCTATTTTTGATCCAACTTGTGGCACAGGCGAGTTCGTTGTTACAGCTTTGGATTTAAAACTTTCTTTGTTGAAAAATCCAACGGACGAAGATTTTTTGAATGTTTTACAAACCATTCACGGAAACGACATAAATATTACTTCGGTTGAAATTTCTAAAATCAGATTATTTTTTACAATTCTTTCAAAATTAGAGAATTACGACAATTTGAACGAAGTTGCAGAAATCTTGAATAGAAATTTTCATAACAAAGATTTTTTAAAAAGTGATAAATCACTTTTCGGACAAGCGGAGTTTGAAAAATACAATATTATTGTCGGAAATCCGCCTTATGTGGAAGACAGAAAAAGTCCGACCAAACCGCTTGTAAGTTACGGAAATATTTACGCAAATGTGTTGGAGAATAGCAGTAACTTGCTGAAAGACAAAGGTGTAATGGGCTTTATTTTGCCGTTGTCGTATGTGGCGACAAACAGAATGAGAAAAATCAGAGATTTACTGATTTACAAAATGCCAAAACAACTTTTGCTGAATTATGCCGACCGCCCCGATTGTTTATTTACAGGCGTACACCAAAAATTGACTATTTTAATTTGCTCAAATTCCGCAAAAAAAACCGAAATTTACACTTCGGGTTATAACTATTGGTACAAAAATGAAAGAGACAATTTATTGTCGGACAAAGAATTAGTTTTAACTAATCGCAATAAACTTTGCTATATTCCGAAAATTGCAAATGAAATAGAAAAATCAATTTTTGAAAAAATATTAGCAAAGAAAAATGATAAATCATTCTTGAATTTGTCAAAAGACGAACAAGCGAATTTATTTTTGAATATGCGGGCTTGCTTTTGGATTAAAGCATTTTCATTTAATCCCGGCTCAAAAGAGTACAAAGGTTTTCATTTTGATGAAAAAATGCAACCGTACATTTTAAGTTTGTTAAACTCAAATTTATTTTTCTTTTTTTGGATTGTAACTTCCGATTGTTGGCATATTACTAATAAAGAGTTGTCATCTTTCAAGGTAATTCTTGACGATGTCGATTTTGAAAAATTCAAAATTTTTGCAGAAAATGTAGAGAAAAAATTGGAAGAAACAAAACAATATATCGGCACAAAACAAACCGAATACGCTTACAAACATAAATTTTGCAAAAATGAAATTGACTTGATTGATAATGAGTTGGCAAGTATTTACAATTTGACAAACGAAGAAGTTAATTACCTGAAAAATTATCAATTAAAATACCGGATGAGCGAAAAATGAAAAAGGTAATTGATTTATTTGCAGGTTGTGGTGGATTTTCTGTTGGTTTTCAACAAGCAGGATTTCAAATTGTTAAGGCTGTAGAATTTGACAAACAAATCGCCGATTCGTACATTCGCAATCACGCAGGAACTCAAATGCTTGCCGAGGACATCGGAAAAGTTGATAATGAAAATTATTTTTCGGAACACGAGGCAAATGTGATTATTGGAGGTCCGCCTTGTCAAGGTTTTTCAATGTCGGGCGAAAGAATTAGGGCAAATGTTTTTAAAGACGACCCACGAAATTATCTTTTCAAACATTATTTGAATGTGGTAAAAATTGTCAAGCCCGACTTTTTTGTTTTTGAAAATGTAAAGGGAATTTTGACAATGAAAAACGGCGAAATTTTCAACGAAATTCTCAAAGCATTTTCAGATAAAACAAATTTTGACGGAGCGAAATATTTTGTTTCTCACAGACTTGTAAAGGCCGTTGAGTTTGGCATTCCGCAAAAACGAGAACGAGTAATTATTTTGGGTTCTCGTGATAAAAACGTTGATTTCAATAAATATTTTGAAAAAACTTTCCAAAAATTTCAGAACAAAAACGCTGATTTTCTGAAACCTGTTACAGCTTGGGACGCTATCTCAAATTTGCCACAGACAACCGAAAATGGAAAAATAAAAAATCCGAAAACAAAAACCGATTTTCAAAATTATTTATCTTCTGAAAATCAAATAATTACAAATCATTATACGCCAAATCATTCTGAAAAAGCAATCGAAAGAATGAATCAAATAAAAAATGGCGAAAATTGGACATCTTTGAAAGACGATATAAAATCGGTACATAGCGGCTCGTATGGCAGGTTGAAAAAAGACGATGTTGCACCGACCATTGTAACGAGATTTGATACACCTTCGGGCGGAAAATTTATACACCCGATAGAAAACAGAACGTTAACACCGCGCGAAGCGGCAAGAATACAAAGTTTTCCCGATGATTTTGTTTTTACGGGAACAAAAAGTTCGATTTGCAAGCAAATCGGTAATGCTGTTCCACCCAAGTTGGCGTATTTTTTAGCAGAAATAATAAAGGAAATTTACAATGACAATACAGCAAAAACTTGATTCATTGAACAAAAAATCTGTTTGGATTTTCACCAAACAGACAGTTCTTTTCGACGAGGCTTTTCGTGCAGCTCGTCTATTTAATGATGCTGTTAATAGTGGTGGCAGCATAGAAAATTATTTTACAGAAAATTACTATCGATATGGAATAGCAAAAAGTAATTACAGGAGTTTAGTTATCCCTCAAATGTTTGGTTTAATAACCAAAACACCTTTTTACAGTAGGGGCTCAAAATATACTAATGAGAGAACAACCGCAATTTTTGACTTGCTGAATCAGTGTGAAATTGGCGACCAAAATTACAATATACTGAAAAGCGAACAACTTTTAAAAGTAAGAATTAAACCCATTATAGATACTACAGCAGATGGATATGACCAAGTTTTGCTGCCGTTGCTTTTTTCTTACTTAACTTTGAAAGAGTTAGCGATAAAATATAATATTTCGGGAATTCCATCAGACCAATTTTACTCATACATAGCAACTTGCAAGCGGTTTTCGGAAATTGAAGAAACGGCATTTTTGCTGTCTCAAAATCCAAATGTTTCTACTTTTGTACAGGAATACAAAGACAGAAGTCGAATAAAGCCACTATTTGAGAAAAACTCTAACTTGCTGGATTTTAGCAATGATAAAGTAAAAATCAATTCTCATTTTGATGATTATTTTTATGAGAATCTTGTATCAAAGCTTGAATTGAAAGAATTAGAATTGATACTCGAAGACCCCAATGCTTACGCTTATTTTCTATATAATTGTCAAAAATTCAATGTAAATCTTATTGATAATCCAACTGAAAATGAAATAATTACGGACAACATTATACCACTTAAAAATATTCTTGAAATTTCAGACGACAACGAAACCTATGATTCTGAATATGTTGAAAAAGTAGATGAAGTAAAAGAGGAAAATATCAATGCTGAAATTGCAAAAGATGCATACAAAAATGAGCCGAGATTTTCAGAAAGCAAGCGAGGTGTTAAGGTTTTGAAAAATCCGATTTTTGGAAAAATAGCCATAAAGCAATCTAATTACAAATGCAATGTAAACGAAAGTCATACAACATTTGAATCCAAAAAAACAAAACGAGATTTTATGGAAGCACACCATTTAATCCCGATGAATAAAGCAAAAGAGGTTTTCGAGGAACAAAATATCAACATTGACTGTGTTGAAAATTTGGTCTCACTTTGTCCGAATTGCCACCGGGCCACACACTACGGCTCAAACCGAGTAAAAAAGGAACTCTTAATAAATCTTTATGACAAAAAAGAAGAAGAATACAAGAAAATCGGACTTGAGATTTCGTTGGAAGAATTGTTGAAAATGTACTGATGAAAATTGGAGACACATAAAAAAATAAAAATAGAGAAACAGCAAAGTTTAATTTAGATATGAAAAAACAGCGTGTAAAAAACAACGACAGCAAATACCGGTATAATTTCAAATATTTATTTGTTATTACTGCCATTATTATAGCAATCTCTTCTATTTGGATAACAAATGTGTTGGTAAAAGATTTATCAAAAGAAGAACGCAAAAAAATCGAACTTTGGGCAGAATCTATTAAACTCTTGGCAACTCAAGATTTGGATGTAGATCCGGCTGTTTTTGACAAATACAACTGGTTGATATTTAAAATTATCGAAGAAAGTACTACTATCCCTGTTATGTGGGTTGATGAAGATGGCAATATTGTACAACAGAATAATGAGAATATGGTATACAATATTAATCTTCCGGAGCATGGTCAGGAAGAATTCCTGAAGGAAAAACTCGAAAAATTTAAAAAAACAAACCCTCCCATTGTTCTCGATTTTGGTGATGGTACTCAGAATTATTTTTATTACGACGATTCGACAGTATTAAAAAGTTTGACGGTTTTCCCCTACGCACAATTGGGAGTCGTTTTTGTCTTTATCGTAATCTCCTTTCTGGCTTTGCTAAATGCTAAAAAAGCCGAACAAAATAAAGTTTGGATAGGTCTTTCGAAAGAAACAGCGCATCAATTAGGCACTCCAATCTCTTCACTGATGGGTTGGATGGAATATCTGAAAACGAAAAACGTAGATACTTCCCTTCTCTCGGAAATGGACAAAGACGTAAATCGCCTGAATGTGATTGCCGAGCGTTTTTCGAAAATAGGCTCCGACCCCGAACTTGATCCGATGGATCTAAACGAAGCCATTCGCAGCGCTGTAGATTATGTTTCAAAAAGAGTTTCGAGCAAAGTATCTATCAAGTGCAATTTCCCCGACCGGCCGTTTTTGGTGTTAATGAACGAATCTCTGTTTGGTTGGGTGATAGAAAACCTGATCAAAAATGCAGTAGATGCCATGAATGGGAAAGGGAACATCAATATCGAAGTAACGGAAACCGGAAAATTAATCAAAATAGACGTTTCGGATACCGGCAAAGGCATTCCCAAATCAAAATTCAAAACGGTTTTCCATCCCGGATATACAACTAAAAAACGAGGCTGGGGATTAGGGCTCTCTTTGGTGAAAAGAATTATCCAATCTTATCAGCACGGCAAAATTTTTGTACTTAAATCAGAAATAAATAAAGGCACGACTTTCCGTATCGAACTAAAAAAATACAAATGAATAAAAGCAACGTATCATTATTCCTTTTCTGTCTGATTTTTTGTGTTTCTTGCATTCATAGAGAATCGGATAAAAAAATCATTACTGTAACCATTGAGCCTCAACGTTATTTTGTAGAGCAACTGGTTGATTGGCGTAGACCGGACGCTGTTTCGATTTTTGAAGTTTCTACCATGGTGGCTCCCGGAATAAGTCCCGAAACATACGACCCGACTCCCGTACAGATGGCAAAATTAGCCGATAGCGAGGCTTATTTCCGCATTGGCCGTATTGGTTTTGAATTGGTTTGGATGGATAAAATTGCGAAGAACAATCCCAACTTAAAGATATTTGATAATAGCGAAGGCATCGAATTTATTTCTCCGGAAGAAAATCATGATGAATGTTCACACGGGCATCATTCTCATGGAGGAGCAGACCCACACATTTGGAGTTCTCCCAAACAGGCATACATTTTGGCCGAAAATATGTGCAACGCTTTGATTGCTTTGGATGAAGAAAATGCCGGAATATACCGCGAAAACTTAAAGAAATTACATTCAAAAATAGCAGAAACCGATAGTATCGTTACAGCCTTGCTCGATAAATCAACCAATAAATCTTTTATTATCTATCATCCGGCTTTAACTTATCTTGCTAATGATTACGGACTTACTCAATACAGCATCGAAATCGAAGGAAAAGAGCCCACTCCCAATCAGCTTAAACAGTTGATTGAACTTGCCCGCGAGAAAAACGTCAAAACCGTTTTTATTCAGCAAGAGTTTGATAAAAAAAATGCCGAAATCATAGCCAAAGAAACCAATTGTAATTTAGTGGTAATTAATCCGCTATCTTATAACTGGGACGAAGAAATGATTAAAATTGCCGAGGCTTTATCGTATGAATAATCATTTAATCGAGATAGAAAATCTGAATGCCGGATACGATGATAAACTCGTATTGAAAGATGTTTCTTTGATTATCTCCAAAGGTGATTTTTTAGGTATCATAGGCCCTAACGGTGGAGGAAAAACAACTTTACTGAAATTGATATTAGGTTTACTGAAACCGAAATCGGGAGAAATCAGGTATTGCCAATCCGATTTAAAAGACAAAATCGGCTATATGCCGCAAACAAATTACATCGACAAACAATTTCCAATTCTTGTGAAAGAAACCATTGCATCGGGATTGATTTCGGAAAAGAATCTTTCCAAGCAAGAAACGAAAGTCAAGGTCGAAGAAACTATTTCTCAAATGGGCTTGGAAGAAATCAAAAACAAACCCATCGGAGAAATTTCGGGAGGACAATTACAACGCACATTGCTTGCCCGCGCCATCATTAATCAACCTGAATTGTTGATTTTAGACGAGCCGAATTCGTATGTCGACAAGCGATTTGAAATGTATTTTTACGAACTTTTGCAGGAAATCAACAAAAAAACTTCCATTGTACTTGTTTCTCACGACATCGGAACAGTTATTTCGACCGTCAAAAACATTGCTTGTGTAAATGAAACTTTGCACTATCACGCCGGAACCAATGTCGATTACCACTGGTTGGAGAAACATTTTGCCTGCCCGTTCGATTTAATCGGTCATGGCAATATTCCTCACCGGATATTGAAAAATCACCCCTAATTGGCTAATGTCGAACGCTGTTTCCCCCGTTTGCCATGGTCTGTTGTGCATTGCGCTCGTTTGTCGTTTTTTAACTCTTTTAAAACCAAAACCCTAAACGCAAGGCACTATTATAGTAAAAGCCGAATTTACTGCTTGTATACGAAGGAAACATGGGGGTGACGGGTTCATTAAGAGTTTCTATTATTACTTTTTCAGTTCGTATGTGATTGTAACCTAACCCTGCCTCAATGCCGACATACAGATTGCGCATAAAATAAAAATCACAGCCAAGCAATAAATTACCCCCAAATGAAGTATAGGCACGTTCGGGATATTCGAAGTGATATTGAATCATAGGAACAACCCACCACTGGTTTTGGTTGTCAATTATTGTTATTTCACATGTTGCTCCATTTATGTTCCTTTCTACCGGATAATAATTGTATCTACCAGAAGGGTTATACGTTGGATCTATTTGGAAATATCTGTAATGTGATTCGACAGATCGATTGAAATAGGAAAATTCTACGCCTAAATAAGGAGAAATTTTTGAATTTTTCAAAAAATGATATTCAATTCCGGGCAAAATACCGAATTTAGTTATTTTTTCGTTTCTAATTGCCTTATAGGGTTCAGAAGAATCATAATCATCGTCTTTCAATTCAAAAGAGTTTCGATCGAAAGCCAATCCTAAACGCAGTGCCCAATCATCGTTTATTTTGTATTTAAATCGTAATTGATCAAAACTAATGACATTTTCACCGAAAGGCTTAAAATTCAACTCCGTCATAAAAGCATTTTTTAAAGGGATTGCAGGGTTTTCTTGAGCAAAAATTGCGTTTTGATAAAGACAGAGTACAAAAACTGCTATTGCAGCGACTAAAATAGTTTTTTGTTTCATTGTATTTAGAATTTATTTGAAATTTTATTGATACTCTCAATTTTGCGTAGCTTTGTATACCATTAAAACTACCCAAAAGTAACAAAATATTTTTATTGTTAAACAATATTTCCTGTTTTTTTTAAGCATATAGAAAATTATGACCCCTGTTCGCTCGAATATGTCGTTGCATCGTTCGGCACTTTTTTTCTTGCAATTTGTAATTGCATTTTTTATATGTCGTTACAAACGACCGGTTTAAGCGACGGCGTTGCAAACGCCGCCGAACAGGGTGGCGATGTGGTGTGAAACGAAGTGAACACGGCAAAAGCCGCCTAATCAAAAAATCGGGTTTCCCTGCTGTCCCTGTCAAGTTTAGCTGCGCCAAGTCCGATGAAAACCGCAGACAATTGTCCGGTTTAGCCGTCAAGTCTTCCGATGAGAGACCGCAGACACTTGCCGGTTTAGCTGCCCCCACGCTTGATGATACAGCTTCCGCCCGCCTTGCGCCTAAGGCCGGCATTGGCGCCCGTTTTAATGGCGCCAATGCGACTTAGGCGATGG
>Ga0209628_10004215_pt1 | contig 10327 bp, 7 predicted proteins | sample TergutCu122P4_FD_187285 | JGI IMG/M metagenome (GOLD analysis project Ga0209628, IMG submission 187285) | Cubitermes ugandensis P4 segment gut microbial communities from Kakamega Forest, Kenya - Cu122 P4 (SPAdes) (version 2) | ecosystem: Host-associated > Arthropoda: Insects > Digestive system >... | reverse complement strand
ATGATAAATTTGGATTTAGACCAAAATAAGATATGATAATTTTTGACTTTATTTATTTCTGTATTTACAGTTTTGTGCCAAATAAGGCTATATTTGGGAAAAGAGATGTTGCCTGTACTTTTTTCTCATTATCTACTGCATTTTTTATAGAAGTGTTTATTATCTGTTGTTCGTTAATATTTGATTTTAAGGTAAATGTTGCAGTGCTGTGTGTAGCATTGTTTGGTGGTTTGTTCGTTTTGGCAAGAATGATTTTTCTTAGACCAATTAAATTCAAAAATATGCATCGTAGATTTCGAAGAGTACCCAAATGGCTATTAAAAACAATAGGTATTGCGTATGTTTTGTTTTGTTTTTTCGGGAGTATGTTTTTGAGTATTATAACTACAAAAATAATAGGATAAATGATAAATTTGGATTTAGACCAAAATATGATAAGATATGATAGTTTTTGATTTTATATATTTTTGTATTTACAGTTTTGTGCCGGATAAATTTCTTTTTAGTTAGCATAGTTGAAAAAGAAAAAATCTAATTTTGTGGCGTTTAAACAAATACAAAAACAGATGACCGGAATGCTCGGTGTTAATCTTCAAATCTTTGATTCAATATTTACATGCACAAAATGCTGATAAAGAAGAACTTCTTCTAGATGCAGCTTATAGATATACTTCTCATGATGATTCTTTCTACCACATATTAGACACTCTTACGGAAAAATCACAAAACTGCATCTTCAATGCATTGGGCAGAGATTATTTTTTTGATATTGACATCTCTGAAGATAATACATTTAGAGTTCAAATTTACCCGTACGAGTCATATCCTAAAGGTATTCATCCATATGTTTTAGAAACTTATAGAAATATCAAGAAGGGAAAAAAGGGCTTCTTATACTATAAAGAGAAGTTGGTTTTTGTAACATTTTCAGAAAAAGGATGGTCTCAATACGATATTAATCAGATTTTTTCACCTTATCCTCGTTTAGAAACAATCATGTATTCCATACCCGCAGAGCCATTGCCGGAAGTTGGAATGGGACTGGATGTTATTACCTTATATGGTATTTATAACCCTGATACCGAAAGTTTCTCGGTAACTAAATTTAATGAATGCACAGGCGAAATGTATTATTCATACACAGTTCAAGGAACAGATACGTGGAAAAAAATTGCAGACAAGTTTGGAACAACTGAAGAAAAAATCCGAACTATAAAAAATGAATATAATCCCGATCAATGTCTTGTACCCGGTAGTACTATTATGGTTCATTATAAAATTGTTGATGGTGTTTTAGAAGTAACACGATATCGGTAAAGAAGTTTTTATAAAGCATCTACTTTCAACAGCCTTTCGGGGCTGTTTTTTGTTTACAGTACGGCGATATTTTTTTGAAAGAAGTCTTTGAACTTTTTCGTAGTGAGCATTTTGTCAATAATGTGGAATACGGTTTGTTTATCTTCGTCGTCCCTTTGCGTCTTAGCGTCTTGGCGAGAGAAAATAAATCGCGCAAAGGCGCAAAGACGCAAAGATTTTTTTCTACTTTCGCAATCTGCTTTCAACTTTATAAGAATGAACCTTGCTTGTCGCCTTTTTCCTGAAGCAACCATCGTTATCGACAGTGCCATTTTAAACTACCGCTATGCGTACAATGACAAAGGGTTGATGGTTTCCCGCTCCGAAAGTGTAATGGAGGCGCAGTTTATCAATTCCAGCAAAATAAAATAAAGTTTTCCGTTTCATTGAAGCAATTTCTGCGCCTCTGCAACCGGTATTTTTTGTTCATTATTAAACGCAATAATAAATGCGTCAGAATACTGTTTTTTTACCTTTTTAAGATTTTTTTGCGCTTCATTTAAGGATTTATAATCTCCCGCAGTATATTTCCAAACCCCATTTTCTTTGTATTTTTTCACCTCAGAAAGAGCAGAAAATTTTTTATTTGACGTATTTATATTTTCTTTACTTGAAAAAAACTGTATCCTAAAACGTATCTCATTTGCGATAGTTTTGAGGGGTAGGGGCTTGATTATTCCTATTGAATCTGCAGTATTTGTAGTGATTTCCAAATTTTGGATTTCAGTCGAAGTTTCAGAAAGTATTGAAGATACGGTTACGGATTCGGTTTTGGATACTTGTGGAACAGGCAAGAAAGGTTTAGAGGTTCCTTCATTCAAATTTTTATATTCTACAAAAGCATTATAGATACTCACTGCCATCACCTCCTGAGCATCTTCGCGAATTAAATATTTTTCTTCTTCTCCATTAGAAATAAAGCCTAATTCTATTAAAATGCTGGGCATAGCCACTTTATAAAGCACCCAATATCCTGCTTGCTGCACATTACGATCTTTCATTTTAGTATTATTCACTAAATGTTTTTGCACTTTTGAAGCAAGAATGGCAGAACTGTTTAAGTAAGCAGAAGAATATAAAGAGAAAATAATATAAGCTTCGGGCGAGTTAGGATCAAAGTCGGAATAGTTGGTTTTATAATCTTTCTCTAACAAAATATCGGCGTTCTCTTTTTTTGCAATTGCCATACTTTCATCTGTTTTTCCCAATCCCATTACAAAAGTTTCAACCCCGTTCGCATTTTTATTATCCACAGAGTTACAGTGAATGGAAATAAACAAATCGGCTTTGTTTTTATTAGCAATTTCAGCACGTTTGTAAACCTCAACGGTTTCATCTCCTTTTCGGGTATAGATTACCGAAACCTCCTCAAAATTATCGGATATTAATCTTCCGACTCGTAAGGCTACTTTGAGATTAATATCCTTTTCCTTACATAGTTTACTTACTGCACCGGGCATACTTCCGCCATGTCCTGCATCAATTACAACCTTTGCAATTTTGTCTTTGGATTGCCCAAATGACACTATGTTAAAAAAAGTTAATGAAAAACATACTAAAAACAGTGTTTTTATGTTCATAATCTTATATTTTTGCAAAATTATTTATTCAATGAATACAAAAATAACAAATTTGTCAATTCCGAACACATTTTGAAAAAAAAAATATACCTATTCCATTGTTTATATTTTTTTCGTCCGAATTTATTTTTGACGTGTTGTATCTTTTTTGTTTTCAATAATTTATTGAGTCAAACAGCACCTCCTTCTCTATATAGTGACTCCCTGTTTTTCACCACTGATAGTTTATTTTCAGTAACGGATACGATTAATTTTGCAATTTTTCCTACCGATTCCTTGCAAATTGATTCTTTAATTCAGAAAAAAAAATTGTCTCCTGAGGCGTTGCAAAGTTCAATAAAATACATTAGTCAGGATTCCATTATCATAAATATGCGAAATAAAAAAATTCTTTTGTTTGAAGATGCAAAAGCCTATTATGAAGATATTGAATTAAGGGCGGCATTTATGGAGTTCGGACTTGCAAGTAGCGAGTTATATGCGTCTGGGATTGCGGATAGTTGTGGGCATATTCACGGTCATCCTATTGCTAAACAAGGCGGCGATGAATATTGCTCTCAGGAAATTCGCTATAATTTTAAGTCTAAAAAAATAAAAGTTACAAAAGTAATTACAAATGAAGGCGAAGGTTATATTCATGGACATTATGTGAAGCATGTGGATGAAAAAGTCTCCTACATTAAAGGAGGACAATATACTACGTGCAATTTACCCCATCCTCATTTTCAAATCCGTTTTGATAAAGCCAAAGTGATTCAAGACGATAAAATTGTAACCGGACCGGCATACCTAAGTTTTGGAAATATTCCTTCCCCGATAGCCCTTCCGTTTTCCATTTTTCCAATTCAAAAAGAGCGCGCATCGGGCATTATTATCCCCACTTATGGTGAGGGAGCGGTTCGGGGGTTCTATTTTGAAAACTTTGGATATTATTTTGGAATTAATGACAATTTTGATTTGGTTTTTTTAGGTGATATAACCACGCGTGGCAGTTGGGCGGCAAAAACAAAAATGAATTATGTGTATAAATATAAATGCACGGGGGTAATTGAAATGAGTTTTGCGCAAAATTTTTTCGGCGAACGGGGCACACCTTCAAGGGAACGTTACGATGACTTTCGCTTTCACTGGAATCATAATCAAGACCCGAAAGCTCACCCCACTACCCGATTTTCTGCTCATGTGGATGTGGTTACTACGAACTATAATAAATACAACCCTTCTACTACAGCAGATTATTTGTCGAACCAATTTACTTCCTCATTAAGTTTTTCTACCCATGCTAAAAATATTTTATTTTTTGACGCTGCTTTTTATTATTCTCAAAATACTAAAAATAAGGATATTGGAATTTCACTTCCGGATATTAATATTTCTGTATGTCAATTTTATCCTTTCCGAAAAAAAATGAAATCGGGTAAATTAAAATGGTATGATAATATCTCGATGAAATGGACTTCTCAAATGGCAAATCGAATCAATACAAAAGATTCACTTTTGTTTAAGTCGAAAACATGGGAAGAGATTCTTACGGGAATTCAACATACTATCCCGTTGAATGTTCCCATTAAAGTAGGGAAAGCGTTAAACTGGAACAGCAATGTTACATGGGTTGAAAAATGGTACTTGCAGCGCAACTTAAAATCTTATACTGCGGGATTTGATACAACCGGCAGACCATTTTCAAAAGTGAACCCTGTTTTTCAACGTGGTTTTTTTGCGATGCACGATATTAGTTTATCTACTTCATTAACTACCAAAATCTTTTTTATCTATTCTTTTAAACGGGGAGGGTTAAAGGCGATTCGCCATGTAATATCGCCCGATTTAAGTTTTACGTATCGTCCTAATTTGAGCGGAGAAATGTATGGAACCTATTTTAACACGATTACCGGTAAAGAAGAACAGTATTCTTATTTTTCCGGTGCCATATACGGAGGGGTAACATCAAAAATGCAAGCAGTAGCGCGTTTTGCGGTGAATAATAATATAGAAATTAAAGTGAAATCAAAAAAAGATACCATAACAGGGATGCGGAAAATATCGATTTTTGATAATATTTCTATTTCCTGCGGCTACGATTTTGCCGCAGATTCGCTCCGATGGCAGCCACTCTCCATTTCCGGCCGTACTTCCATCTTCTCTTTCTTAGATTTAACTTTTAGACTGAGTTTCGACCCCTATATCATTAATAGTAATGGCAGAAGAGTGAACAAAACGGAAGCAAAAGTGAATAAAAGAGCCTTGCGTTTTTCAGGGTCAGACTTGAATATTGGGGTGAATTGGCGTATCAATCAGGATTTTTTCAAAATCAAGAAAAAAGAGGGAAAAGTGACAGAGAATAAACCGCCGCAGGCGGAACCTGTTTTTCATGAAAATGGATTAGGAGCACCCAACAAAATTTTAGATTTTAAAAATCCATGGAATATAACGATCAATTATACATTTGCTTATATTACTTCCGACAATATCAATTACTACATGAACAGGAACGATAAAAAATACAATAGTAATATTGTGCAAACGATTAATTTTAGTGCCGATGTGAATATTACAAGAAAATGGAAGATTGACGTTACCACCGGATATGATATACAAAATAAAAATTTTTCTTATACTCAAATAGGGATTTATCGTGATTTACATTGTTGGGAAATGCGCCTCAACTGGATTCCGTTAGGTTACCGGAAAGGCTGGAATTTCCAAATAAATGTAAAAGCAGCAGCCTTACAAGATTTGAAATTGAAAATGCAGAGAGATTTTAGAGATAATTATTATTAAAGGCGCTCCGAATCAATACGAGCGTCGAAATAGATACCGTTAACCCAATTACCAACTCATCCTCCTCCCATGTCCATCGTCATTAAGACAGAAAACCTTACCAAACGTTTCGGCAGTTTTACTGCTGTGGATGCCATCTCGTTTGAAGTAGAGAAAGGTGAAATTTTTGGATTCCTCGGGGCAAACGGCGCAGGAAAAACTACGGCAATCAAAATGTTGATTGGGATTAGCAAACCCACTTCAGGAAAGGGCTGGGTTGCAGGTTATGACATTAAAACTCAAGCAGAACAAGTAAAAAAAAATATTGGATATATGAGCCAAAAATTTTCCCTGTACGATGATTTGCGAGTATGGGAAAATATTCGATTGTACGCAGGAATTTACGGCATGAAAGAGAAAGAAATTGTAGAGAAAACGGAAACAGTATTGAAAGAGTTGGGCTTTGAAAAAGAGCGAAATACCTTCGTAAAGGCATTGCCATTGGGATGGAAACAGAAATTAGCATTTTCCGTAGCCATTTTTCACAATCCGCAAATTGTTTTTTTAGATGAACCCACCGGCGGAGTTGACCCAGCCACGCGCCGTATGTTTTGGGAAATGATTTATGAGGCTGCCGCAAGAGGAATCACCGTATTTGTTACTACACACTATATGGATGAAGCCGAATATTGTAACCGCGTTTCCATCATGGTGGACGGTAGAATTGACGCCCTGGATTCCCCTAAAAATTTAAAACAACATTTCAAAGTGCAAAGTATGGATGAAGTATTTCACAAATTGGCACGGGATGCGAAGCGAAAGCATGTTTAAGAATTTATACGAAAAAACCTATTTTCACGTTGTATTCCATATTTTTAATATTATGTTTTATGAAATTTAAATTACTCTTTTTATTTTTTTTGATTTCGTTTACTGCTTTTGCACAAAATCCAAGCTATCAGATAAATTCACAGAAAATGAGTCAGCTCCTAAAGAATATAAACGATAACTATTTAGACACCGTAAATTTTGATGTGTTAGTGGAAAAAGGGATCGTTGAGATGCTTAAAGAACTGGACCCGCATTCTGTTTATATTTCAAAAAAAGAGGTTCAACAGGCAAACGAACCGCTTATCGGATCTTTTGATGGAATTGGGGTAACTTTTCAAATTATTAAAGATACGATTCATGTTATTGAGGTAATTGTCAACGGGCCTTCGGACAAAGTAGGGCTGAAAGCCGGGGATAAAATTATAAAAGTAGATACGCTGTTGGCATGCGGAAAGCATGTGAATAATAAATGGGTTGCCGATCACTTACGCGGTCCAAAAGGAACAAAAGTTACGGTTTTTGTGAAAAGAGGAAAAAACACTGAACTGTTACAATTTAATATTACCCGCGATAAAATTCCAATGAACAGTATTAATGTGTATTTTATGGCAGATAAAACAATCGGGTATATTTGTTTAGAACGCTTTGCACAAACCTCTCCCCAAGAGTTACGCGATGCGATTACTCGATTGAAAGCACGGGGTATGAAAAATCTGATCTTTGATTTACGAGGAAATGCCGGCGGATATTTGCAATCTGCATTTGAAATTGCCAATGAATTTATAGGAAATAACAAAATGATTGTTTATACAAATAATTTTCGTAATACGGGAGAAGAATTCAGGGCATCGAATCAGGGAGAGTTTCATAAAGGAAAATTGATCATTTTAGTAGATGAAGGCTCTGCCTCTGCCAGTGAAATTGTTTCAGGAGCCACGCAAGATTGGGATAGAGCGTTGATTATGGGACGTAGAACTTACGGAAAAGGGTTGGTACAAAAACCTATCTATCTCCCCGATGGTGCGCAAATACGTCTCACTATTTCAAAATATTACACTCCTTCAGGAAGATGTATTCAACGTCCCTATGAAGATGGATTGGATAACTACTTTAATGATTTACACGAACGTTCTCAACACGGCGAATTACTAACCGCAGACAGTATTAAATTCCCCGATTCTCTCAAATATAAAACAGCTAAAGGAAGAACAGTGTACGGAGGCGGAGGAATTACGCCCGATATTTTTATCCCAATGGATACCTCCCGTTATTCCTCATTATATAACGAAATGATTCGAAAAGGGATAATCACAGGATTTATATTAGATTATATGGAAAAAAATAGAGACCTCTATAAAATCAAATATGCTACTATAGAAGAGTTTAAAAATAATTTTACCGTCTCCGATGAACTTTTCCAAGAATTAATGAACTATGCCCATAAAGAAAATGTTAAAGATACTATTGCCTTTCAATTTTCCCAAAGAGCACAACAGTTTGTGAAAAATAAAGCCGCTGAATTGGATTCATTATATCATTCGTTAGAAGAGGTAAAAACAAATTTACAAATTCAAGATATGCTCACAAAATATATCACGGATTCTTTTAATGAATCTATGCGTTTAAGAAATATTAATAAAGCCAATGGTTTTATTAAAGATGCATTAAAATATGAAATGGCAAGAAATCTTTTTACTTATGGCGAAGCACGCCAAATCTTTTTAATGAACGATGAAGGATTCATAAAAGCCTTGGAAGTGATTAAAAATGATAAAATTTTTAAGAAATTTAATGTAGAATACTAAATAGTGATTCAGAATGAGTGGTTCATAAATATTATTTTCTTTGTAGCCGAATTTGTAAATGATTTCAAACCTTTTCATGCGCTTTCCTAAATTGTTTCTTTTGATTATCTGTACAATTTGTATCTTTGTTTGTCCTGCGCAAACCAGCGACCAATTGAAAGTAAATAAAAAAAACTTGGAAACGGAAATTGCTGATACAAAGAAGCTTTTACAAGAAACACAAAAAAAAGAGAATAGTTCTTTACAACAAATATCACTATTAAGAAAACAGATAAATAATAGAGAAAAATTGATTACCGAACTGAATACGCAAATCTTTAACCTTGAAATTGAGTTGGATTTGAATGTTAAACTTTCACAAAGTTTGGATAAAAAACTCGAATATATGAAATCTGACTATGAAAGGATTGTTTATTTGGCTTTTAAAAATAGAAGAATGATGGATAAAATTGTTTTTTTGTTTTCGGCTGATGATTTCTCACAGGTATATCGCCGTATGAAATTTTTTTCTATTTTTTCAGACAACATTAAACGCCAAACAGAAGAAATAAAAAAAACACAACAAGAAATTGCAGAAAAAAATGCAAAAATTTTGAGTATAAAAGAAGAAAAATTGACCTTGTTGGAAAATAAAGAGAAAGAAATTGTTTCATTAGAAAAAGATAAGGCAACTCAAACGAAAACACTGGCCGATCTAAAAAAGAAAGAAAAGCAGTTGGCGAATGATTTGAAAGCAAAACAAGTCAAACAAAAAGAGATTGAAACGGCTATTAAAATGGCAATCGAACAGGAAATCTTAGCTGCCAATAAAAAGAAGGCAGAACAAAACAATACTGCCTCTGGAACGGCTGCTTCAAAAAAACCTTCCTCCACTGTTTTAGAATATACCCCCGAAGAAAAAGCAACCAGTAACTCTTTTTCAGGCAACAAAGGGAAACTACCTTGGCCTGTTGTAAAAGGGGCACTTATAAACAGTTTCGGAAAATACAAAAATCCTGATGTCCCTTCTGTAATCATGGAAAGTAAGGGTATTGATATTTTAGTTGAACCCAACACACCGGTGCGTTCCATTTATGATGGCGTAGTTTATGGCATCTTAGATATGGGAAATGCAGGAAAAGTGGTTATTATTCGTCATGGTGAATATATTACTGTCTATCAGGGATTATCTTTGGTCTCTGTGAAAAAAGATGAAAAAGTAACGATCAAACAAAGCATTGGTACGATAGGAAAGAATATGGGCAAAAATACGCACGAACTCCATTTTGAAATTTTGAAAGAGTTTACCCATTTGGATCCTTCTGCGTGGCTATCACCGAAATAAAAGAACATGAGTGTTTTACAAGTTGATGTTAAACAGACCATCGCATCCAAAAATAATAAATTAGCAAAATTCTTGCCTCCTTTTTTTATTCGTTGGATTGAAAAATTAATTCATCAAGATGAAATCAATCAATTTCTATTGAAACATGAAAATGATACTGCCATTGAATTTGCTCAGAACGGATTAAAAGAGTTTGCACAGGCTTCGATAACCGTTACCAATGAGAAGATGATCCCCAAAGAGGGACGCTATATCGTTGTATCAAACCATCCGCTTGGAGCCATTGATGGACTGGCACTTATCTCATTAATAGGAAAATACCGCGACGATATCAAATTTCCGGTGAATGATTTATTAATGGCAATTAAACCGATGCACGGTATTTTCATTCCCATTAATAAACATGGTAAAAACAGTATTGAAGCGGCTAAAGAATTACATAATACATTTCTATCCGATGATTTGATTCTCTATTTTCCGGCAGGTATTTGTTCTCGGAAAATTAAGGGTAAAATTCAAGACTTAGAGTGGAAGAAAACCATTATTCAAAAAGCTAAAGAGTATCAACGCGATATTATTCCTGTTTTTTTTGAAGGTAGAAACAGTGAACGTTTTTATCGCCTTGCCAACTGGCGCAAAAGGTTAGGAATTAAAGTGAATTTAGAAATGAT
>Ga0209628_10004214_pt1 | contig 10328 bp, 8 predicted proteins | sample TergutCu122P4_FD_187285 | JGI IMG/M metagenome (GOLD analysis project Ga0209628, IMG submission 187285) | Cubitermes ugandensis P4 segment gut microbial communities from Kakamega Forest, Kenya - Cu122 P4 (SPAdes) (version 2) | ecosystem: Host-associated > Arthropoda: Insects > Digestive system >... | reverse complement strand
TAGTGGCAGTGATGATGATTTTCTGGGTTTCTATGATGAATAAATTATATTATGGTTGCTAATTTTGGTATGTAACAATCCTGTTTTCTTCCAATAAATTACTAAAATTAAAATACATTCATCATAATTTTTTTCTAAAATTTCTAATGAAAAAATCATGGCGTGTCTTATGGGCCAGTAAATACGGTAATTGTTTTGTATCATGTAATGGATCATTGTAGGTTTCAGCTGATTTCAGATGTATTTCTTGATATGATGTGAAGTGTGAAAGACAGAAGCTCTTGCATAGCACTACCATAATTTTATTGCCATTGAAACATGGAAATTTAATGTTTACCTTTTATGTTCAGAGATCAGGTCAAATTTATACTGGAGGCAGGTGCAGGATATCACTGCTTCTGTACGGACCTTCGTTTGGATTTGCTAAGACGTGAAGCCCTCAAAGCAAGGCAAGTCCCCCGATATGATAACAGATGTCGTCATCTGTCAGAAACAGAAGTCAGAGAACGATTGGAAAGAGGAGATGATTATTGTATTCGTTTCAAGGTACAGTACCTGATATGGTACTCCAGTGCTTCCTTTTTGAGAGGTTCGTGTTTACATCCTTGGTTCAGAGGGTGGGTGTCCTCACAGTTTTTGTGGTTTATTAAATTTCCTCCAAGAAAATGCTGGGATACTACCTTAGAATAGACCACAGTCACTTTCATCCTCTCTCTCTCCAACTGACCATTCACACTTATCTCACTGTTTAGCATTACATAATTATGCTGTTGTACAATAATGTTAAATATCCTGTGAGGAAAGAAATATATACACATCATAACTATTTGTGTGCATTTGCTTCCTTACACATTTGGAGCTTGAGAGCGTTTTTGTTTATCCTCTGTTCAAGCAACAGTAGGCCTACTGCAGTCAAGTGTGATGAGAATTGTGCACATGCACAGCGAATGTTTGTGAATGTGCATGCACACAGAGCTTGGATGTAGATGATGATGTGGGCTTAAAGACATGTAGGTCATCATTCTTTGATCCTGGAATTAAGTGACCAGTATACCCTGCAAAAGACTTCGCATGTGTATGACGGGTCATTCCTTGCATCTTGTTGGCTGTACTTTAGTTGACATTTTGTCTTCTCAGGATCACACTGTGTGTTGACTGAACTATTGGCATCAGAGGTTTAGGAGCCTTAAAAATTGTTATATCTAAATGAAAATAAAAATGGTTGAAGTTTTTTCAGTTACAAAATTTTATGGCACTGTTCATTGGTTGTTGAATTATTATGTGCCTACAGATAGACAGACAGTAATTTTCATAGGCCTTCTGCAGGGATGTGAATATGTTGAAAATTAATTATTCACTGTACGTAAATTTACTGCTTATTGCAGAAGGGCAGGAAATTTTATCCTGTTGACCCTTTCCGTAATACCAACAAAACTTTAACTGAGATCATGCATACATCTTTTCCAAATTTTTGGCTAAAATGGCCCTACATCAGCCACCACATAATTTCTTCCGTCATTCTGACCAAGTCAGGCACAGGAGCTACTGGTTCATTGTTGGTGTTGGTTGAAGCTTTTTAAAATAACTAATTACTCATATTCACATGCTGTTTGCATCAGGTGATGGATTTTAATTGCTGTGTCTTCTGTAGCAACATATAATGGATACATGTTACTCAAACGTCTAGGATATTTTTAAATCAACGTATGATAAGTACACTGATTTCAAATGCTGACTGTAAATGACTGAAGCAATGAAATGAGCTGAAAATACACCGGACATGTTCATTTCAGGCATCTGCAGTGGAGTGTACCTAAGATATAAATTGAGTCTTGATACTTCTTCATCCGACATAAAATAAAACTGTGCACATGTTTGACTGTTTAGCTCTTATTACTGATCCTTAAAAGCTCAATTTTGAGAGGTCTACTTATGTAGTGTTTCTTCCCTTCTTGTAAAAGTTAAAGTTACAGATCTGTCCATCATCACTCTTATAATCATCACTTCGAATTTCATATTTGTAACCCTTTGACGATTACAATAACTATGATGATGATGATGGCCTTTTGGGGTTTCATAGCATATAGGAAAGGTTTGTTCTGACACTTGGAGGAACAAACTGCCTTCATCTTCAGGATGACTGAGTTTGTTTTCAGGTGGATGCTGAAGTAATTGATTGGAAAGTATGTGCCCAGTTTTATAGGAATGTTTGAATAAATTTTGTGCAATCATGTGGAAGGGACAAGACGGATAGAGCTTGTACTGAGCCATTGGGAGTTTGAGAGTTGTAAGAATTCAGGGCAAACATCAGAAGATCTGCAAGTGGATGGATGCAAGTGACAGACTTGATTCAGATGGGAGTTGGTATTATTGGAAGGTAGTGCTGCCTCAGGAGGGCTACCCCACTCTAATATCAGTGCCATTATAAATAAAGTTTATAGCTCACATCTGTCCACCTGCACATTTTGCACTGTTGGTGCTAAAAAGGGCCAATCTTAGAACTCTGAAATCCTATTTAAGTGATACAAGCCATCCTCTCTTCCCCTTTCTGTAAGTGTGATTTACCAAAATTCCCTCAAATTTGCTTGTATAATGGACACATTCTTTCATCCCATTTACTTCAGCATTCACCTCAAACAGATCATTCACCCTGAAGATGGAGGCAGTACATTTCTCCAAAGTGTCAGAACATACATTTGCTGCACAGCGTGAAAAACGAAAACATGAAAATCATTTGAACAGTAATTTTTCATGAAAACCAAAAAACCAATACCATAATATTCTGTATAATGTTAAATATCTGATGATATTTTAGCATGTCCCATCTGTTCTCCTGCTTTCTGGTTTTACTGCTTTTACTTTCAGCTTCCTGCGTCTGTGAAATACAGTGTCCTTCTTTGATCTGACAACTATCGTTTGTCACTTCCTGCTTCTACTGTTCCATGTTCGTTGGCAGTCGGCTTTGTGGGCCATGTTAATGTGAAAAACAAACCAACAGGAAGTGACAGCTAATAGTTGTCAGATCAAATAGTCAACCTGCAATTGAAATATGTTTTACAAAGAAATGTTAAGGTGTGTGTGTGTGTGTGAGAGAGAGAGAGAGAGAGAGAGCAAGAGAGAAGAGATGTTTTCGAGTCAGAAATATAGTGAAACGCCTATTTGAGGATTTTGTGAGTAACAGTGAATTTGAACACTAAACGGAGGAAAGTTCTAAATGAAGATTATTAAACACCGATTTTATTGACTTGGGATTGCTGAAATTGAGACGTAAACAAAGGGAAAACCATAAACTGTGAAACAGTAAATTGGGGTTACATTGTAAGTGATTTAGCATTTAAACTTAATATAATGCAATTATATCTTTTCAGCTGATGTCAAAGGAAGTGTCTTTTGAAGATCTTGTGTATGGTAAAACAAGTATAACACTAAATGAAGGTGATCCTGTCATCATGAAATCCGATGGATATCCAACATACCACTTTGCAAATGTTGTTGATGACCACTTCATGGAAATCTCTCATGTGTTACGTGGTGTTGAATGGCAGATCTCAACAACCAAACACATATTATTGTACAGGTACATCACTGATTCTAGAAAGTGGAAGCCGCACGGGTGGTAGTGATGATGGTCCTTGCAGAGTCTTTCTCTGCCTGCTGATTTATACACCTCCAACCACCTGTGTTTTGTATCAGCCGGCCCAAAGCACTTCCTGCTAGCAAATGTTATCACTGCCAACATTTGTTTGAATTGAATGAATAGGCTGCTGATCTTGGTGGCTGTGCAGTCTGAGGCATACATGTGTAGCTACTTGATTGCTGGGATCACAGGTTTGAATCCCACTGAGGGCATGATGTTTGTCTGTTGTGTTGGTTATATGTTGTGTATGTAGCAGCCTCTGTGATGAGCTGATTACTCATTCAGAGGAGTCCTACCAGGTGTGTATGTGTAATTGTGTGTGATGTGGACATGTAAAAAAATGAGGTGGCATAGGCCTAAGTTGGGTTTTGGTGCCACCACAAAAAATAATGTATGAGCTGCTCAAGGGGATTATGGGCCATATAATGGGGAATGAAGCACAACTGCATGAGATAGATGGCATTTCTTTCCATGGCTTCTGTATAGCTATACTAGTGCAATAGGTGCTAAGGGAAGTTTCAGAGAAATATATTTACACTGGTGCAAAGTGTGTCATATTACGTTTTCATTCATGATATTGAATTATTTGCACATCATACATAGAAATTTTCTTCTCTACATCCCTAAAATTAAAGAGTGTCACTTTGTTACATTTTATTTTCATTACAGAGGATGGTGTCAAGATATCAACAGTGCTCACTTTTTGATCATTATCTTTCAGATTTCAAAATCCTGATTCCTCTCTTAAAACATGCTTACCACTATAATTATTTTAAGCATTCTGTTCTTTACATCTGTAACACAGTTTAGAGCAGTAATTTCATGTGTGTGATTTTTAGGGAACCCTGTGGGAAATGTTAGAAATACAACAAAAATCATTGTTTGTCCGGAAGAGTAGTTGAGCACTGTGTAAGATTTTTCTTGTTCTCTACCATTTTTATTGCAACTAATAGTTTAAAAATAAAATTTCCTTGAACACATTTTAGAGCATCATCAATCTTCTAGCATGCTTAAATTTTTTGAAAAGACTGTTGAAAACAACAGTTATTGTTCTCTTCTGTTTTTCTTTCCCTGACCAAATGTTCAGTTGCATAAATATAGAAGGAAATAATTGCACCGAATGTTTTTGTTTTTGTTGGTACTAATTCATGATCCTTTATATTTGATTGAGATTTAAATATTACTTCATTCTTGTAAGTGTCTGTAGAAGATATGACAGATGGACAGATGTTTGGAAATTATGCTGGAAGTCCCATAATTACATTTTACCCAAAAAAGAAAATTTATTTTAGTGCAGACCACAGGAAAGAGGGCCAGAAATGCATGAAACATGGATTGAAGAGTTTTTTTGTAGTCTAGTTTGACTGGCAGCAGTGCACAGACAAATAAGCTGTGATCAAAGTGAAGGCAAAGTGCATGGTGATGTATGAGAAATGTGTTGTGCATGTGGTCTGCAAGTTTGCAAGGCAGTTCAACATGAAGAGTTACCAGCATTGCAAAGCATTATACAGTGATTCTGACCATTCTAAGATATCAGAAGTGTGATACATCATAAAGGCACGTGTAGACTGTAGTATAGGTTGTAAGGAGACTGCCAGTACTTTGCAGAAAGAAATGGAATGAAGAGCAGTGAAATCACTCTAGTGGTTGTCATGTGAGGTCCAGGTACCCTGATGTGCATGTCAGTGCTGTGATGACAATGCCAAGATTCCATGTCTTGTGTTGAACAGCCTTGGAACTCGCTTCGCACATGCACGACATTGCTGTATTCACATACAAAACCATGCACTTTGCCTTTTGTTGGATTGTCATCCACATGTTTACCAGTGCATCTTTCAACTGCAAACTCAACTCTTGCTTGCAAGCATGTGTTACATTTTGTTCACTTTCTCTATGCAGTGGTTTGTCTGCTTTATATTTTCCTTCTTGGATGAATAATTATGGGACACCCAGTATGACACGATTGTGTGTTTTGTATTCTATATTATTTTAGTACCAGAGAAACATATTTTATTTTACAGAGTATTTGGATGGCAGCCTCCAACTTATGCGCATCTACCTCTTATTTTGAATTCAGATGGTTCAAAACTGTCCAAACGACAAGGTGACATCAAAATTGAGAATTACCGCAAAGAGGGAATTTTTCCTGAAGCTTTACTTAACTTTGTCATTGATGCTGGTGGAGGTTTCACAAAGGATGTGGAGAGAACAAAATGTAAAATATATACAATGCAGGAATTAATTAAACAAGTCAGTACCTGAGGTGATGTTGTCTGATCTTTATTAAAATTGGTTTGTTTTATGGAGCTGGGGATCATGTGGTAATGCTAATGGTCCTGTATCAAATTGAGTTCTTGTCTGGTGCACTGGATGCCTGTTGTAAGGTTTTCACATCTTTTCTCAATCTTTCCAGGCATTCCAGCAGCACCACAGTATAACATTTATATGCTGTCTCTATTTGCAAATTTCTTCATATTTTCAGTTCTTATTTAAGGATGAGTATCATCAGAACTGCAGTTTTTTAATTAGTGACTGTAGTGACCATTTTTGCATCTTATTTAATGCTACAAATACTTCAGTGTAAATAGCACAATTAAATAACCTATGAATCTACCAGGGAGAGGAGGCTGTGACTCATTACTTGTGGGTTTATGTTACAGTTTGAAATAAGCCATGTGAAACCCAGTTCTTGTTGTTTAGCACCAGAGAGGCTACCAGATTTTAATGGATTGGAGCTCCGACGACGACTTGCAGATAAGAAGGAATCAGCACTGCTGATTAAAGAAGTTAAAGAGATGATTTCAAGAACTTACAAAGATAGGTACAGTAATTAAGTGTTGACAGAATTTTGTTTTCATCAGTGCATCTGGTGAATAATACAGTATTGTCTTGAAAAAGTTTATAACCTTCTATTAATGTTGATGCTATAGTTGCAGTTGCTACAGCATCATTAAATAGTTAAAAAGTAGTCATGGTTCTGTAATTTCTTTGGTTACAGGTTAGAAAACCAGGATTTGCAGCTTCAAGATGACCATATCATGTCTGTACTAGTATGGAGTCAAAGCCGCATTACAAAGCTGACTGACCTAGTGAACAGCAATCTTGACTTCCTGTGGATTGTCCCCTCAGTACATGCATTCAAGGACATTGCAGATTACAACAGCAACATAAGTATGAATTTTACAGTTGTGTGGCTTCTATGGCAACTTGCTTGCTTATATAACATGGTGCCCATTTCAGATCTTAGCTGCAGAACTGGCTACCAGGACTGGAATTTGTCATGGTGTCTCTCAGTTCTGCATAGCAGACATGGAAATATGAGTACAACCTCATAACAGATCAGTTCCCTTACATCCTGCAGTATGCACTATACATAATTACTATGTTTTGTTTATTCCTATATACATTGCAGATTGTATTGTACTGGGATGGCTATAAGTGAAACAACACTTCTGCTGTTAAATACCTGTATATCTTTACAGTGCATGTAACTCACGCTGTTTCTCGATGCACATCTTTCAGCATTTTATCAGTGCCATGATGCCAACATAATACAGATTTCTGTATAACATTGGCTTTTAAAAAGTACTGTGTTGAAGAATCGAGACAGTACAGTCCCTTGGTGTAAGGTGTAATGAACGCTTTTAAGGACAGTTCTTTGATTATTGTGACCCCAGCCAAAGAGGTATGCAGAGACACACTGTTGTGCTCATGCTACTAGCAGATGGTGTTGGACAGCAGTTCCCTTTGTTTTTGTCTAATACCAGGCTTCAAACTGTCCTCCGGAAACCTGGACCATGTTCCTGTTATTGTAGATGACATTGGTAGAAAACCAGCCAGTATGACACCATTCATGTCTCAGAAGACCGTCAGTTTGACATTTTCAGTTCTTGGCAGTACTCAAAATTTGCAGGTTGCATCAGTGAAGAATAACAACTTTTAAGTTGCTTGATTTGAGGCTGGACATGATGCACTCATGACTCACTGTCTGTCACAGTTTTCCATGTAACTCATCACCCTCTGCTTCATAGTGGGTCAGCAAGACCAAGTATATGTGAAGCAACATTGCTTCATTTCATGTATCAACTGGTGCAGCACTCAGTGAACAAACACCTTGATTAATTCCAGCTCCTTACATACTAATCCAACACTTACTCCCAGCACCACAGTCAGATTGTCTAAAGGACGTTGTGATTTTCCCAATTTAGGCATTCTGCCTCTGCAGTGGATAAGAGTGAAGAAATGATATGCTTGCCTGTGTGCACAGCATCATTGAACTTCAGCATAATTTCTTATACTTCTGTGCTCACGTACAGTTGCAGTACTGTGGTAAACACTTGTCACCATATGCAGTTTCCACTCTCTTATACATGTGGCTGGTATGTCACTTTCAGGTGTCAGAAATTGAATTAAATTGTGTATCTGTACCTTTGTACATCATTCCACATGATGTCATGTGTGTGTATCTGTTTACTCATATATGCACCATCTATACAGCATGCATGTGGGTTTTAGAATATGAGCAAAACATACAAATACACATGAGATTTAAGGTTTTTATATTGATGTTTGGGGTTATGACAGTGTAATCTGGTAGGTGTTTATGAATGTTTCAGAGACACATGCTGCTTTCCCCTTCAGGGTACAGTTGCCACTTCTGCCCTGACAGATGGAGGCAGCAGGTTCCTCCAGAATATAATATCAGCCTGCAAGATGACAAAGTATCATAGCCCAGGAAACCACAATATAAAAGCAGAAGCACATAACAGTAAAAGACTCCCCCATTTGAATGATTTTTATGTATGTCAGCTACAATGGGTCCATATTATGGCATAACACTAAATCTGAAATTGTTCATCAGTGGTTGCAATTTTTGGCTGAACACTGAATGCAAAATTGTCTGTCTGTAGCTTTGGTAAAATTATGTCATTAATTTAATGATTTCACTGTATTATTAAGAAAGAATGTGACTTTTTTGACAGGTGTTTTAGAAGAGATTAAGCTGTGTCTTTCAAAGCTGGTGGAAACTGAATTCCACAGAGAGCATCTCAAAATATTGCTAAAGAATTTTTCAACAAAAAAGCAGTTGCAATTTAGTGAACTGATGAAACTGCTACGTATTGCTGTCAGTGGTTTAAAGGTAATTTCCTTACTGCATGCAGGATTTAAAATAATTATATACAAAAACCCATTATTAGCCCTAATCCTGATGTAATTAATCCAGTGACTGGCATGGTGTGTGTGTGTGTGTTTTATATGACACTGTCAACTGCTGAGATTATAGCTTGGTAACAGCTGAATGAGTACAGAGCATGGGTAGAATGATGCTGACGGGAGAGAACAGAAGTACTCAGAGCATAGCAGAGCCTGTCCCAGTGCCATTTTGTTCATCACAAATTCCACATGGACTGGCCTGGGAATGAATCTGGGTCTCTGCAGTAAGAGGCTGGCAGCAGTCTGCTTGAGCCATGGCATGGACCCTTCTGCTTTGTATTCTGGAACTCCTGGGATGGAGTTCCAGTCACAGTCCAGCTACTGTTAACTGAGGTTTATTGTGGTTTTCCACAATCTCTTCTTGTAAATGGCCCATTTAGTACCTTGATTTTGGTCATGCCCACTTTCCTATACTTACTTTAAGTTTATTATTCATACAATCACCCTGCCATTTGATACTACATCAGTGACAGTTTATGACATTTCTGGGCCCGATGAAAAATTAAATTTGGGCACCCTACCTGTATGTTGTTCTGTATTGACAGTGCAGATTATTATAACAAGGTTTAACTTACACTTATACTAGAAGCAAGTATATGGAATTCTCTTGCCATGGAAAAGCAAATGCACTTTGTCTTTGCTTAGTAGCATGAAAAAGTTAAGGCACTCATAATATTGTAAGCCATTAACATTCATGCAAGTACCGTAGTTTATTTTTTCACATGAACAATTTTAATTTCTGTAGGAAGGCCCCGGTGTTGCAGAAATGATGGAAATACTTGGACAGACAAGCACAGTGGCTAGGTTAGACCATGCTGTTATGATGCTGAAAACACTGCAAACAAGTTAGTAGGCACTTGAAGGCATACGTACAGTTTGGGTGACAAAGGCAACTGAAACATCTGTAATACAGGTACATGAAAAAAATTGCAATTAGTTCCTGATTTTATTGAATGGTGCTTGTTCAGCTACAAAGTTCTATGGTATCAAATGGACCTGCACATTGAAGTTCTCTTTACACAAAAGTTACATACCAGTGTAGGTGTTAGTTGTGTTGCTGAGTTAGAAGGTGTGATTGTAAGACATGGATAAATACTATAGTTACATTGCAAAATTTAAACTCAGCATTGTGTCCTTTGCAGGAAAAAAGGGAATTAAGCTGTGATACAGGAATATTCTGTTAAAGTTATATCATTAGATACTGGCAGAACTAAAGAAAACGTATGAAATTGAGAAATGGTATCTTGGAAGTGCATTCATTTTTGTTATATAGCTCCAAGAACCTGTTATTAAAAATTCACATAATGTACCTGCCCCAAGTTTGTGTGTTACAACAGTGGTAAACAAGAACACATAATGTATAAGTAAGTAAAGAAGTACCAACTTGATGCAACTAATTTTATTATGATTTAATAAATGCCTCTACATGTTTCGGACATTTACATGTCCATCTTCAGGAGTGCTTATATGTTGTATC
>Ga0209628_10004213_pt1 | contig 10331 bp, 7 predicted proteins | sample TergutCu122P4_FD_187285 | JGI IMG/M metagenome (GOLD analysis project Ga0209628, IMG submission 187285) | Cubitermes ugandensis P4 segment gut microbial communities from Kakamega Forest, Kenya - Cu122 P4 (SPAdes) (version 2) | ecosystem: Host-associated > Arthropoda: Insects > Digestive system >... | reverse complement strand
CCACACAACCGCTACCCACACAACACCCAACAAACTCAAGAAATAGACTTCACTGTCCTCAGCAGGATTCGAACACGTGATCCCAGTAATCGGGCGGCCGCCAACCTACACCTTAAGCTGCATGGCCACCGGCGTCAGACACAACTACTGTTTAGTTAATGTAATTAACGAGGAAATATTTATTATGAGAATCAAAGGAAACAGTTAAACATGTTTCCGAAAATTGCAGAATGTCATAAAGGTTTACCAAGTGGAAGGTATAGTAGCTGCAGGTGTTAATTGCACTACCACTGGCTCCGATTACGTTACATACATGGAACTGTATCTCATAGTTACATATAGTCTACATAGGAATGATGAGCACGTGAAAAATGGTTTCTCTGAAATGTGTAAAGGAATTTATAATACATTTCAGTACAAAATTTCATGTGTCTAACAGCAATCTTTCATTAATGGCTAGCATTAAACTTTCCTTCTTTCTTTCTTTCTTTTTTTCTTATTCTGACTTCTTTCTACATAATCGTGTTAGGTGTGGAAGGTCATTGTTGCACCTGATCACACTCAATGACACACACACACACACACACACACACACACACACACACACATGCGCGGTAGGACTCCCCTGGACGAGGGATCGACCCATCACAGAGTCCTCTACCTGACAACACACATCTTTCACAAGAGACAGCCATGTCTCCGGCGGGATTCGAACCCACAATTTCCAAAAGCTTGCGGCTCTAGACCTACGCGCTGCCACTGAGATCGTCATTTACATTAATGAAAAGATAAATACAAATTTCTTACGAACTTTGTCAATTTTTTCTACTCACCTTATATTAGTGGTAGACAATTACAAAGCACCTTGGTAAAGTGAAGTCTAGTGGTGCGGTGTTCGTTCATAATTTGGTGAAAACTATCCGTTTGTTGAAACGTTATTAGGGCGACACACGCACACACAGGTATGACCTTACCATTACAGCCTGTTGCGCCTCACATAACAAGGAAAGGAAGCTAAAATATCTTATATTATTCCTGCCGTTTAAAACACTGTGGCACTAATCAAAAGTGAAAATTTCTAAAATTTTATGTTAGGGGTATCAGAAGCCAAGATAGCTCAGCCGGGATAGTGACTGGGCTACGGGCTGGAAAACAGAGGATTTGCTGTTTCATTCCCAGCAGTAGGAAAATATTTTTGCCTTTTCCACACTGTCTAAACCGAATGTGGGGCCCACGCAACCTCCTACTAAAAATAATATGGTTCCTTTTCCTGGTGATAACGCGGCCAGAGCGTGAGGACCATTTACCTCTAGCTTGTACTGAAATTAAAATTATTGGAGCTATACTAGCACTACTCCACACTCTTTAACGGCGGTGAACATAGACAAACATACTGTATTATAGGGCTGTTGAGTCATCGCGTAAGTGAATAAAGAGCTGACGTTTGCCTCCTTAACGGTACACTAGACACCGCTGTGTTTACTTAACTTTGACACGAATCCATCCGAACACAACTTTTGATATCCAACAAATGCGCGTAAATGTACAAAATTGTCTTATAAACACATGAGAGGAATATTATAATGTAATATAATTTCATACATTTATGTTTGTTTATCGGTTTTACTACCATATCTAATTGCGCAATGCACGGGCGTGGATTATTGAAAATCTTTTAACATACATTTTTTGAAACGTCAGAGTGTTCTGGTCTTCTTCAGGGGTATTGCCTTTATCAACAAGTGAAGCAGATTATAGTCAGTAATTAATAATAATTTGCTGTTGTTTAAAATAAAAATTAAATTATGCTTTAGCTCCTTGTTGTCTACTGTCAACATCCAGACATGTCTCAATACTAATATTTTTCAAATCGATGTTTGTCTGTATACGGTTCACTGTAACATGTGTATTTTCAATACAGGAGCTGCTCTGAATGCTTCACATTGAAACTAAGTTTTTGTAATCGCCTCTTGTTTTATTGTTGGCATGTAGGAATACTGCATTCCTACTGTGTATAGCATTTATACTAATATTTCCTTTTATTTATTTGGCTGATAATATAATACTTTTTTTTCTAGGAGTCATACAACTCATGTGTCTACATCGTAGCCTTTTATCTGACGACGTAAGCAGAACTCGTCTGCGAAGCGCTTGTTTGGAATGACACATTAGATTAAGTCTAAATAATAGTAACATAATCATTAATTTTTTCTGCTTTTTCATCGTCTAATGCATTCAAATTAATGCAATAAATATAACACGACGTTTCAGGGGCAGGATGGGGCATCGTCATCAGGCTTGCTTTGGAACACTATATAGGCACACAATTACGAACAGTGTTCTGTAATAACAACTAAAGCACAATCAGTGAAAAAATAACGGTCCAAAGACAGTTTATAAATGATGTAAACACAATTTTCGCTTTATATCTTATGTCTGATCTCCAACCCGGGTCAAGCCAAGGGATGAAATGCGTAAGTTTCCCCAAAATTGTTGGAGCGAAAGTCAGTTAAATTAGCCTCCGAGTATTACATTTAATACGTGGCCAGACTGTGAACAAAATTAGTTTTGGAAGTCAGTCGGCTTTTAAGAGTGACAAACATTGAGACGTTCAAACTGCAAAGCAACAAATTATTTTTCTATTTCACGCGATGTGTTGTGTGCTAATAGCGGGTTTTGAGAAAATCGATACTTTTTATTTGAGCTACATCGGATTTTGCGGTTAAATTCGGTGTTTGGGCAGCGAAACTTAATATTCGCATTGAAGGTAACTGTTGACCAATACATAATTTGCTACCCTCTCCCTATATTGCGATTATTTTATCTAGTTTGGTTTAGGAAAATTTCAATCATCACGTTTCGTTATTTTGTACCACTCCAATACGCTTTCAGTGTACAATAGATCCTGAAGTTCCCCTGGCACTTTCGTGCTTTCGGCATGCACATTCTGTTTCTAATCAAACAGATAAATATGATTTTGAAAGTCTTTAACTGCATTTTTGTTTTTCTCAACATTTTGTGCGTAATCGGCACTGAGTTAATTATTGATCTAAATAACCAATAATAAAAATTTATCATATGTACTCGTATATATGCTCACGTATTTTCTCTTTAAAAAATGCTGATGTCTTACAAGGTTTATTTTATTGTCGTAACAAAAAGGGAGCTTTTACCCTACAGGAGGTTTCGCAAAACTCATATTTAGTTACAAATCAAGAGTATGAAGACCAAATCTCTAGATATTTTCGCAATATAACTAAATATTACACCCGCAACCTGTTTTACGTGATTTTTTCAGAAGTACTATATGCGATCAGCTTTATTAGGTGCATTCGCGAAATTGCGAAAAGTAACTATTAGCTTCGTCATATCTGTCTGATTGTTTGTCCGTCCGCCCGCAAGGAACAATTCGGCTCCCACTGATCAGATTATTGTGAAATTCTATTTTTGAGTGTTTTTCGAAAACCTGTCGAGAAAATTCAAGTTTTGTTACAATATCACAAGAACAACGGTACTTTACAGGAACACCAATATCCGTTTTTGATCTATCTCTCTGAATTATTCTTATAATGATAAATGTTTCACACAAAAGTTGTAGAGAAAACACTTTATTTGTTAGGTAACTTATTTTCGAAAATCGTGCTTTCTATGAGATAATGTAAAAGAGTGCTGTACAGCTGGACAGGCTACAGATGGTGCGTGCATATTGCATGCAGGGTACCTAAGGCTACAGACACACACGGAGAATATTGTAACAATGGTTACACGTACGCGCCTCAATGTTACGTTTTACGTACATGGACTGTCTTGTTGATTGTGTACATGTCTAAGTTACATGAACTCTGTCGTATTCAGACAAAAATTGAGATAGGCCTTTTGTATGTCTTACCACGACCAAAGAATTCTGCAAAGAATTTGACCATCAGCTTCCTGTTTCGTTATCCCCAAACTGCTCTTAAAGATGCACCACAGCAGTAAAGAAAATGGGTTTTAAATGTAAACTAATATGAATAAGGGAAGCTAACTCTTATAATTTGGCTTATGAAGTTCTCCCTGCCTCGAATATTTATTTTATAAGCATTCTTTCCGTGGTGTGAAAGGGATTAGAGGGTCCAGGATCACTATTATGAAAATTGACGAGAAAGAAAGCAGAAGAAGATATAAGTATGGGAGGGATAAAATGAGATTGGAAGACACAACAGACAGGATGAACGGAAGACTGTTGTCTGGGATCTGAGTACTGCCATTGTTGGGGGTATATATGTATATACCGTAGTGGCTGAAAATTGGACGTGGCAAGGAGGCATAAGCGCAGAGTGAAATGTAAGACAGCTCATTCTAACACAATCACTTCCCGCTTCATGTCTCGGTCCTTTGTGATGTTGAAATCAACAACTACATAATCTCTAGGCTGCTCTGTACGAAAGCAGGGAAGTCGTAATACAGTACAGAAAACCCTCATACCCGGTAGATCATTTTACTCTAATGGAAGCCTGCTTTAAGGAATTCAGCGTATGCCAGTAGTGATGTTTACTGCTCTAGCTTGCCAAATGCAATTCTGAAATTCTCTAGAAATTACAGGAAGTTGTAACTGAAGCAAGGAGTACAAAACTTTTACGCAGATATTTTATTTTCAGTTTTATTCCGAGTACATTAGTCAGTATAAATTAATGTTTTCTCCGCCTTCGTTCTTGGAAGAATAGAAACCGAATAATTCATATTATGGGTGGTATGCGTTACTTCACCGTACAGCCTGGTAGGGGGGGCACGCGATGGCGCAGTTGGTTGAGGCACTGCTCTACAAGCCGGAAGGTCGCGGTTTCGATTCCCGATGGTGTAATTGCAATTTTTCAATGACATAATCCTTCCGGTCGCACTATGGCCCTGGTATTGACTCAGCCTCTAACAGAAATGAGTACCAGGAATATTTTCTGGGGGTAAAGGCGGTCGGTGCGTAGGGCTGACAACCTTATCACTTTCATGGGCCGATTGTTTTGAAATCTGGGCGTCTTAGCCTCCTGGAAACCTCAGGACCTGTGAAGGCCTGTAATGGGATTGTTTTACCTTTACAGCCTGGTAGGAATGCAGCAGTGTCGCTGAGGAATATACTGCCTTCTGCTCAAGAGAAGGACACAATGTGAACTGTAATACATTCTTAAACATATAATAAAGAGCCAAGAAAGAAAAGACACATGAGAATTGGTGACGTTTGTTTATGTTTTTTTATCTTACGCTTGAATTCAGAAGAAATTTCGAATTTTGAAAAACACCGATGAGTTTCGTCATGCCAGTCCACCAGGCCGCATTTACTGCCCCAACGGAACTAATTTAAATTAAATTTTATGTAAGGAGCAAATTAAATATCACATCTTGCAGACACAACATTTATTAGTAAACACAGTGTTTTGCGTTACAGAGGACGGCGTTCCGGTTTAATTGTTAGCCATCTTCGGGCTGACTTGTACGTAACACCCAAAGGAAAGTTCTGAAGTTGCTTAAATGTTTCTGAATGTAAGTCTTTTTCATATTTAGTTTATAATTTAACATTGATCGGAATAGCTTAGACGATATAGTGACTCGCTACGGGCTAGACGGATCGGGAAACGAAGCCTGGTGGGGGCAGAATGTTCTGAACACGGCCACACCGGCCCTGGGGATCACTCAGCCTCCTGTACATTTGGTACTGGATTTTTTTTTTAACTGGAGTAAAGCGGCCGGTGCGTGGCGTTGACCACCCACCCCCATCTAGCGCCCAGGTTAAAAAAAAAGATAGAGCTATACCTATATTCCCACTCTGGGCCTTCATGGCCTGTCCTGGGGTGAACTTCACCTTTATCTTTACCTTTATTATTGAACGTAAAGAATTCTATACACAAATTATCCCAAACATGTAATATAATCTAATATACTTGTAATTATCAGGTAAATAATAAAGTAAATGGAAAAGAAATGGATATTTTGTACAAATGCCTTACAGATAAAGTGAAACAGCAGATGTGCTATAAAACAAAAACAAAAAATATTAATAAGTAATTTGTTAGATGTAACCTTTCATCTCATCCTTATATTGTAAACTCACATCAGTGTCTCTTACTGAGATGAATTTTTTCAATGATCGAACTACGAAACAATGTAAATAAAAGTACGTTTTTAATTTTTAAAAGACTGTTCAACGTTTCATTTCAGAAGGAGGAAATCTTCAGTAACCGTTATGACAGATTCAAATCTTACTTTCTTATTGTGTATTGCTGCAATTAAAATATCATACCTTTCTCCAGCTGATGCAGACTGTGGTTTGCTTGACTCAGAGTGAAAATTTCGTCTGCGAGGTTTCAAGATAAATTGTCTGTGACGCAGTTCACGGTACGGTTCCACTTTCCCTAAAGATCGAAGGAGAAAACCAGGATCCGTAGTTATTAAATCCGACCTCTTGTACCTCATGTCACTATGTCTCACGACATGACGTGCCCGTAATTTCAAGAGAAGGAAACCATTTTAATTTCGATGACGAAATTGCGATGGGGCCCTTAACGTTGAATTACGTCTTCTACATGTGCTGGTACTTTGAGTGAAAAAGTGGAATAGTACACTGTTCACAAAAAAACGGTATGGAAAGCATTAAATGGGATCTGTTTGTTAGACGTAATAGAAACATTCGGTGCTAATAAATATCACCGTTTAAAGTGTTAACCTAAACCTTGTATTTTATCTATGAACCGGGGAGTCACCATTTTTAGGCGCTTTGGTAAAATTGCGAAAAGGGACTATTAGTTTCCTCATGTCTGTCCGTCTGTCCGTCCGTCCGCATGGAATTCGGTAATAAGTATTCAGTTTTTGTAAAAACTAGTACATTTATCGACGAGCAAGCAACTATGAGGTTTTCATATACGTGTTGCCTGTAGTTTTTAAGCACGTTCGCAGAATTGCGAAGAGCGCTCTTTGCTTGTCATGTCTGTCTCTCTCCGTCATTCCGCATTAAGCAGTTCGGCTCCCACTGTACGGATTTTCATGAAATTTGGTATTGGAGTATTTTTCGAAAATTTGTCAAGAAAATTCACGGTTCATTAATATCTGACAAGAATAACGGGTACTTTACATGAAGACCAATATACATTTTTTAACATATTTCGTCATATCTCGCTCAGTTCTTTTTAGAATGAGAAATGTTTCAGGCAAAATTTGCAGAGAAAATCAAAACCATATATTATATTCAACACATTTTTTCGAAAATCTTACCTTTTGTGAGATAATGTGGAAAAATATTGTAGAGACGGATAGACCACCGATGACAATATGACGCATGCGCATTTCACGCTGAATAGCTAAGGTTACAAACACACAATCAGAATATGGAACACTACTGCTTATCCACGGCAACAGTGGTCGCACGAACGCACCTCTATATCACGTAACGCGCACATTTCCTGTCTTGTTTCCTGTCGTTACGGGAACAGAAACAATAAAACGTGCGCATTGAGTTTATATTATCACATCTGATAAAGAGAAAGAACTTGCATTTTTAAACCTGCTGCATATTGACAGGATATATTTTACGTTAAAGTTATGTTTCTGTCTTTTGACCTTCCTTTAGAAGCACTCAAGGCTCTACGTGTTTATTTTAAAGGAAAGTTCTTCCTGTAACATGCAATGAGAGCACAGAAGGGAATGCAAGATATTCACATGAAATTAAATTCAGGATTGCCATAACAAAAGCGCATTCGACAAGATTAAGACCCTTTTTACCAGCAAATTGAACTTAAATCTATGGAAGAAACTAGTTACATGTTACATTTGGAGTACAGCTTTGTATGGTCTGAAACTTAGATACTTCAAAAAGCAGATTAGATATACTTTGAAAGTTCTGGACAAGGATAGACTGATGGTATGAAAAGTGAAGAATTATTGCTTGCAGTCGCGGAGGATAGGGACATAAAACGAAGAAGTCTAACTGTATCGTTCACATGTTTCGTAGGAACTGCTTACTAAAACGCGTTTTTGAAGGAAATATAGATGAGAAGTGAAGAAGAGAAGGAAGAGGTAAGCAGCTACCGAATGACATTAACGAAAAAAGAGGATATTTTAATTTGAACGCGGAAGCAAGAAATCGCACGCTGTAGAGAACTCACTTTGGAATAGTCTGTGGAACTCTCGGAAGACAGACTACGTAAAGAATGAATATAATTAACCCTTAATGGTAATCGTATATTAATGAGTGATGTTAGCATTAGTATATAATGTAGTTAATGTCAATTTATAAGAGTATCGGTTAGGACAGTTGTACAATGTATGTGTTCTGGGTTCTACGTTTTCGGCTGTATTAAGAACCGTCTATATTTTTGTTGCTGTTCCTCCGCTCTTCCACACAGTTCCCACTAGAGTTGCTCGATTTATGATCTCTCTTCCATTCCTTGTTGATATCAGTCTATGTCCTCTGTTATCAGCCATCGTGTCACAAGTGTCTCCATCTCGTGAAAATCACTTAAAATTTTTGCGGACAGTAATCTGCTTCAGCTCCGGCAAGAGATAGTCAACGCTTGGCGCCAGATCACGGGTGCATGCGGCATTCTCTCCAGTTTCGAAATTATAATGTATATACAATTACTTTGTGGGAAACTATATAATTTAATATTAGCCAGTATTAGGCAAAATATTTTTGTCTTCTAAATTTAGGCTTCTAGCTGAAACCCAGTATGCACGTCTCATCTCTCTCAATATAGGCATAAAAAGTGGAATTTCCATCAGACGGTTTGATTGTTGTTTACGGAGTAACTGATTGCAGGTTTGTAATGAAGAGTTCTTATTGTTGGTGGTCACATATTTGTTGCACAAAGTAGAAAAGTTTCCAATAATAAACTACTGACCAGATAGAACAAATGTATGGGGCATATTCCCATGGTAATTTTCTGTGTTTGTTCTTGGACGGGGCAATGAATTCGCTTACTGTGGCCATTTACATTTTAAAAAGCAGTTCTTTATTTGGGTCTATGATTGAAATAGTCAGTTAATGAAGCCTAGTCATTATGGACGTTGGGGATTCACGGCAATGAGGCACGTTATGAGTTGGACTTAAACTGTTCTTGCAGTAAAGCTGGGTATTGATGACTGATGTTTGATGAAAGGCGCACAGGAAGTAATTACCTTTCAAAGTTGACACTCTCTCGAAACAGGATGCCGGCCGGGCTGACTGACTGGAGGGTTCAGCTCCAATCAGTTCTTGATACAAAAGGCATTTACTTACAAGCGTGTATGGCAGCGCTATTGGAAATTATGATTTACTCAAGTCACTCAATATTGTTAGAGTAATAGAATTACAGTTTACACTTGTCACCCAGTATTGTTGGGGCAATGAAAATCAGTGTTCAATAGGCAATTAATATTGTTAGGATAAGGAAATTTATGACGCCGCAATTCTTGTGAAAGGACACGAGTGATGTATACGGTATTTTAATGTGTAATGGTGTTATGATGCAAGAGAGTGCAGGATAATAGTAAAATGCATCTTAGAGAAGTGTAGGTGGATTTAACTGACTCAGTATCGCCTTAGTATGAGACCTACCAGTGTTGAAGTGTCCTTTATATTGTACATGCCGATGAAATGCCTTGGAGTCGCCTTATTGTAGACCTACCTGTCCTGAGGTGTACTTTATGTTGTACATGGTGGATGTAACTGACCCAGGATCGCTTTAGGTGAGACCTACTGGTGTGGAATGTTCTTTCTAGTGTATACGTGGATGTGACTGGCTCGGGATCGCTGTAATGTAAAACCTAGCACTGAAGAAACGCCTATTTTGTTGCCGTCACTAATTAACTGCTTGCGCTAAGTTAAGTAGGTCTATGTTAGATCTTCGCTGAGGCCCTAATGCTTTCTTTTAAATGCCTTTTAGCAGAAAATACATAAGGAAGTCAAGTAGTTAATTCTATCCTCACTTCTATTTTGCCTCCGAAATGACATTTTCTAGGACAGCACCGAATATCTGGTTCGTCTGATGTTTTCTTTCATATAACCTGCATTAGGTTTAGATCTTAGTGGACTGTAATATGAGGTCTTCGATTAAAACCTTACATTGATTTATTATCCTTAATGTGAATACACACACAAATCACCTCCACACACACACGCCATCTTAGCTCCACTCTAACTCATGTCACTCCTGCCAACATAACTATTTGTAACTTAACATCACCGCCCACCTAAATCAATTGATTTAACCTCCAAGAAAATAAAAAAACACACAAATAATAGAACACTTCTCATACAAATAGGTGACTCTGCATCAACAGGTATGGACAGAGTTTATGTATTACTTACTTACTTACTCCATGGAGCAGAG
>Ga0209628_10004212_pt1 | contig 10331 bp, 9 predicted proteins | sample TergutCu122P4_FD_187285 | JGI IMG/M metagenome (GOLD analysis project Ga0209628, IMG submission 187285) | Cubitermes ugandensis P4 segment gut microbial communities from Kakamega Forest, Kenya - Cu122 P4 (SPAdes) (version 2) | ecosystem: Host-associated > Arthropoda: Insects > Digestive system >... | reverse complement strand
ATGAAGGGAGGAGCGATTTCACCCCTGCCTCTGGTGGATGAGTGGTTAACAATCTGTGTTCTGTATCACAATAGCACGTGTTTCTAGTATTTTGTTAATCACGTAGTTACCACAAACAACCAGTGGCGTTGGTAGGTTTTTTGGCGCCTCGGGCAAGGAATGACACTAGCTGCCCCTAAGAGAACATGCTGACTGCAAAGAAATAGCATTTAATTATCGAATTTTTGTTTTATCTCTTTCAGGAATTTAAATCATGTTGAGCACATAAAATAGGAAATTTCCTTTAAAATATACATTTTGCCACCCCAGAGGGGGGGGGGGGGGGAGAGAGAGAGAGAGAGGCCTCAATACTGGCAAACCCAAATGTAACTATGCGTCTGCTACCAGCATACAAGGATAGACGACTCAACTGGATAGGAGAAACGGGTAGTTCGGTAGAAAGGAAAGCAAAATAGCTGCAGAAGAAAACTTATGAAAGAATAATAGCCAGGCAACAGAAGTGAAAAACAGAAAGTTGTCAGATAAAATAATGATCTTTATTTTTAAAAAAACTTTCCATAGTATCCATGGATCACTGAATCCTGTGCTTCTCAGATGGTATTTACCATGACTTCCCTCAGTCCTTGTCCTGATGGAATCATACTTGTAGTTACACTGTCCACCCACCCCCAACATGTCAATGCTGGAATGGGAGGGGAGAAGGGAACCATGATGTTATGCACAGTTCTCTTTATCCATGCAAGTGGTGTAGTGTTGGCGGATATAAAATTACTATTACTCATATCCTCTGAATTTTCAATGTAATTTAAGATGTTCATTTCATCATGACCATCATTTGGTAACAACAAATAACGTGGAAGTCAATGAAAGTGTTAAGATGTGTTTCATGCTGTGGATGATGGAGGCTAAAATTGAAGGTAACAATGCCAGGTACTTTCTGGCGGCAGTTTAAATTTTCAGTGCTGTTCGCTAGATACTTACTCATTGACATTACTCCAATGTGCTGAAACGAGTATTCCTTGCATCCAATATTTATTACAATCAAAATATTGAAGGCAGTGGCATTAAATATACAATCAATTAATGGAAATATGTAACATTGTTCTAGTATTTTCACTGCCATGTTGCAACGCATTTGTGGATATAAAGACAAGTGCAAAGTGCGCCATTTTGGAACCAAAACACTAGAATGATCCAGATGCAAAAATCAACAGAATTTTAAGTCATAAACATGTTTTATGGTGGGCAGGAAATAACACACAAATGTTTTAGTGCTACAAGAAAGTCTTATTAAATATAAGTGCTGAAATGTAATACATATAAATAGATGTTCACTCCTACATGTTTCAACAACTCTGTCATCCTCAGGGAGTTTAAAAAATTTGTGCCTCATTTAGTTACAAGAGTTCTTAAAAGGAAGGCTGTTAAAATTATAATTCCATAAAATTATTAGATTACAATATTATAAAATATTATTTGGTTATCGCTGAGTGATAAAATAAATTCTGTGTGACATTGTAATATGTTGTGTAAGCAGTGTGTTTAATTAGAGATAGCTGTTACCAAATACTGGTTGCATAAGGCCCAGGTTTGGCATAGATTTCATGGTGCCTCTCACATGTTTTTTGTGTATTATGCAGAGCTAACTGTTACCAAATCCTGGTTGCAGAATACCCAGATTTGGTGTAGATGTCTTAGTGCACCTTACATACTTTTTGTGTGTTTATGTCAAGGTAGCTGTTACCAAATACTGGTTGCATAATGCCCAGTGTTGGTGTAGATGTAGTGCAACATACAAGTTTTTTGTATGTCCTATATAGAGGTAGCTTTTACCAAATCCCGGTTGAATAAGGCCCAGGTTTTGTGTGGTTGTCATAGTGCACCTTACATGCTTTTGTGTGCTTTGTGTAGAGGTAGCTATTACCAGATACTGGCTGCATAAGACCCAGGTTCGGTGTAGATGACAGGAATCATACATGCTCTTAGTGTGTACTACATAGAGGTAGCTGTTACCAAGTACTGGTTGCATAAGACCCAGTTTTGTTGTAGATGTCTTAGTGCCCCTTACATGCTCATAGTGTGTTCTAGATAGATGAAGTTGTTACAAAATCCTGGTTGCATATGGCACAGGTTTGGTGTAGCTGTCAAGTTCCCCTTACATACTTTTTGTGTGTTTTTGTAAATACCAAAAAGTCCAAGTAGAACAGTGAGAATGTTAGTAAATGACTCGATAGCTATGAAAAATTTGATGTCTGTTGAAGACAAAGCTGGGAGATTATATGAACAAGAAAGAAAGAAGAAGAAAAAAAAAAAGAGAATCTGCTTTCCAAAAATCAGTGCCTCTGATTTCCAGACAGACACTCAGACCTTTCACATGTGAAAAGAAAATGTACAAAAACTTGGCATCAAATGGAGTTAATGAAAACTATGAAATCAAAGAAAATTGGATCATCAACTGAAGACATTTTCAGACTTGAAGGCACACAGGCACAAACAACAGTTCTTAGGAAAATTTTCATTTCACCTATATTGAGAGGCTTGATTCCACAACTGTCCAAAATGTAACCTACTAGTTGAAGGCAAGTTCAGTGGAATCCATTGGTTTACTCCAATAAAATGTCCTAATGTGACCCAGGCCTTACTGTCCTGTGTCATACCTAATATCCTTTCAGAACAGCTCTGAAAACATAATTCAATCAGAAACATCCTGCAACTTGTAGGAACTAGGATGTTTAAGTGCATTCAATAAAAGGACTTGTAAAGCTGGCATACTGATTTATTATAAACATTTTCCTGTGTATCAATGTAATGCAACACTTAAGAGACCAACTGTACTCTTCCATATCCATGTTTCTTTAACATGATCATAAATTTAATTTGTCTTCATCTTCTTGGAACTGTTATGTTTTTCCTGACCTTTGGCCTTGGATTTTTGTTTCTGCTGTTGAACTTTATGTCTGGGTTCCACAGGTAACCACATTAACCTGATGGCTACAATTTGAGGCACCACACTTAGAAGTAAGTTCACACCCCAGAAAGCCCAGTAGGCAGAATGGTGCACAGTTGATGGTATTCCATATTCAGGTTTTGTCAACTTGTGGAAGACCATTCCCACAGTTGAACCACCAGCCTGCGAACAGTGATTTAGACACAGACTAATTAACAGTTCTGTATTATCTGTAGTGACAAGTATAAGTATCAAATCAGTCACACACAACACCAGTTTTTATCTATTTATTTACAGCAACACATTTCGGCTCTAATTGTGAGCCATCATCCATCATATCCAAGATCCAGTTTAGATAAGAAAAGAGTATGTAATGAAGTGCAGTATCTTTCTTTAATATTCCTTGAAATGCTGTGAAAGAAATCTGATGCGTGAATCAGGTAGAGATAAAAGAGTAATATGACAGCAGCCCACATTACAAAGGGATTAATGAGTTTTTGAGAAAATAAAAGTAAAGCTTTGATCAGTAGCATACTCATAACTAGTGTACTGCCACCTATATAATATATATTTTTATATTTTTATTAACTTGCCAACTTTTAGTTTTTTACCCTTCATATTATACACATACAGGTATACCTTGGTTGACGATCCTTCATATTTCATATGCATTTAAAGGGTTTTATATATTTATGATGTATATTTAATGTGAAAAGGGAGATATTCATCTTAATGCAGTATATAACTTCTGTATCAATGTTTATAAAAGTCCTGATGATGGCTTGCATTAAGAGCCATAACATGTAAACAAGAATAACCTGATAAAAACTACTGTTGTGTGTCACCGATTTAATGCATATACTAGTGATTTGTTAACACCAACAGGGATGTCTCATCTTAAAATAATCTGTAGTGGTTATAAATGCTGGTGGGGATAATTATATGTGACTTAGGGGACAAAGTTTGTGATAGTCATGAGGTCAAAGCTTGCAGTAACTCTGGTTAACCTGGAGGAAAACATAAAATATGAACTACAGGCAGACCCCCATATCCACGGGTAATATGTTCCAAGACCTACCATGGTTATGTGAAACTGCGTATAATAATGAATGCTATATATAACGTGATAATTGTGTAACATACATAAATACGGTAAACTTTAATTGATAAATTACACACAGTAAGACATTACCAACATTTAAATAAAGTCATAATAAAGTGTACTGTGCACTACATTGTACATTTACAGTGTACTTTCTCTCTCTCTCGTATGTAAGTAAGGGATCCTGATGTTTTAGCCTAATCCTCAAGAGACAATAGAGCAATGAAAAAATACAATACTTGTATTTTATAGTATCATGTACAGTTTCAAGGGATGACAGAACAATAAAAATCATGCTTGTCCATCAAAGTGCTGCATAATCAATTGAAAAACGTGTTATTTTTACACAGTTTACAATGAAAATCATACATACATACCTGTACATAACCTCTAATAAGAAAATTTTATTTGTTAGAAAATATCTTAGCCTATTGTGGGTATTCACTGACTTCTCCATTCTTCTTCTTGTTGCTTTCTGAACACAAACACTGCGATAACATGGCAACTAATTCGAACAGCGAGAACGCTAGAAGCACAATGGTGGCAAGTGTGCGGGAAGTGTGGGTACAGGGACAAAAGGAAGATGAATCAAGTACTGGGCGCATTTGGGCTGCTGGATTTCACCATTTTACGGCCCGTTCTCGCTTGACGTGCATTTTGAAACTTATGAACCATTTATTTCTTTAATTTTCCAAATTTTTTTCAGGCCATGGTAAAGTGCGGATAACTGAAACCGCGGATACAGGGTTCTGCTTGTATTTATATATGGGTCTTCCAAATTAAAGACAATAAAATATTTCTCTGAGCCTAACTAGTTACGTACGTGAAGTGAAGCTCCAGCTAAAATTACAGCTAAATCCTGAACCCATGTCCGGCCTGGATTGACCATTATGCCCCATGCAACAGCCAAGTAGCCAGGCAGGAAGTAGAACAGAGTAATAAGTCCCTGAATGGCTGCAAATGGTGCTGGTTCTTGCTCTTGTAGGATTGGTTCAGCTAACATGCGATACCAGTTTGGTATATACTGTTTGCTACCACATGTAGCCTGAAAGGAAAACAGTACAGTGAAAATATGGAGGACAGATATCATATCACCCCCATACCAACTTCATTATTTAAACAAATCAATCCATCCACCAACAAGTGCATTTAATAAAACGCAACTCATAACAATTATTAAAACTCCTACATGTTTCCCCACTATGATGCCAACTTCTGGGACTAATAGAACAAAGGAGTTTAAGCCCAAACATTGGTCTAGGTATTATATGGCCCATATTTAAATGTTTAAAAAGTTAAATTCTAAAATATATAAAAACTGATAAGTATAAAAATTACAATATTAATGGTTAAGGTAAAGCAATCCCATTACAGGCATGGACAGGCCCTAAGGGTTCCAGGAGTTTGAGGTTCCCAGATTTCAAGACAATCAACACATGAAATTGGTAAGGTTGTCAGCCCTATGCACCAGCTGCCTTTACCCCCCAAGAAATATTCCTGGTACTCATTTCTGTTAGAGGCTCAGTCAACCCCAGGGCCATACTGCGGCCGGAAAGATTATGTCAATGAAAAATTCCAGTGACACCATCGGGAATTGAACCCGTGACTTTCCAGCTTGCAGCGTGGTACCCCAACCAAATGCATCACCACATACCCCAAAATTACAATATTATGACATTAAAATTACATAACAGTGAGTAGTTCCAAGTATAAGCCTGTAGTTGTTTGCATTCGGTATGGAGTACACATACAAACATTAGCTTTGATGTTATATGATCTTGAAGGGATCTCATCCAGCTACAGTATGTGATGTGTTGTATCAGGCAGGGTAGTGTACTATATGACAATACTTCTCAATTATGATTTATGTTCAGGTGTCCATTATTATTGAAATGTATTACCTAATGAGTAACTGAGAGTGAAATCTGTAGGATCAACACTACCAATACCAAACCCTGGTGGACTATGTTTCCTTCAATCTCTTTTGCAGATTCATAACAAACTTCTTAAAAGATCCAGCTTATTTTTATGCTCCCCTCATGATCTTCCAAGTTACCAACTTTGAAAAGGTTCACCATAAAAAGCTCTATGTATCATTTCTTCCTTTCCTCTGCCAAACATATTCATAATGTAAAACTAATTTTAAAATTTTGCCTGTGACTAAATCCCTATGTGGAATGTTAGATCATGTTACTTTGGAGACAGAGAATTTGCCCAAGCAGGAGAAACCAGGAAAGTGAAAAATGAAATTTCTTTTTTGATCTTACTACTACACATTTCTATATCATGATTTTTACAGTCACTATGGGGCATTCTGTCATCTCCAATGGAAAAACTACTGACTGCTCTCATGAACAGGATTCTAAGTCACTGGTTATAAAGTGTGAACTGAATTTTCTGTGGCTTAGAAAATGGTTCAATATCATGAAGGTAAATTGCATTAGTTATTAAGAACAATGAGAGCTGTCTTGCTACTTGCAAGATGTTTTCAATCTGTCAATGGGAAATATGTTAAATTACTAAAATCCCCTCATGAGACTGTTTTCTTTGCAAATGTCTTTAATCCAACAGTTTTCTTATGGATAGTGGTTACTCTGTTGTTGGTTGTTGAACTGCCCCAACAGATAACTCCATCACACATAATGGAATGCAACTATACAAAGCACACTCATGGTAAAACATGCTTAATTGTGTTTGGGGATAATAGCTTATACATTACTTGAGTATAAGTCATTAACAGTGTGCAGGCCTGAGAATCTAGTTGTCACTATTTCGGTTTATTGTCATAATCTGTAGTGAATATAATACACTTTATTGTTAGCAGAAAACTTCATGAATTTGTTGTGTCCAAATTTAATGCAAGTTTATTTGCTCTAACGCATTCTGTACTTGGAAAAGATACTATCACTGCGCTCCTGAAAGTGGTTGTGATATGATCCCACCATCAGTGAAGAATACAGGTTCAGGTTCCAAATGGAAAGTTAGAGGTGTAGATTGTTTATGTATTGGTGACAAAGCAGGGGACGAAGTAGAGAACCCTAAGGAACTCATGTTTTACAGTTTTCCAGTTTGAATTTGGACATTTAAGGTCTATTTGTTGCTTTCTGTCATTAAGTATGAATTTAACCACTGAGTAATACAGTTGTGAAGGAGTGGTTATAAAAGAGAAGACAGGCACTCAAAACCACTGTCCATCTGTGCCTTGAATTTCATAAAAATATACTTCCAAAAACAAAATAGTTATGAAGGATTGGTTATAAAAGACAAGATTGGCACTCACCAGTCCCTTAAGCAGGGCAGCCAGTGATGATTCAATTAGTAACACAAGAAGGGCTTTGTCAAGCCAAGATGGTTTGCCATTTGTCTGTGGTTGACGCAAAGGTGCTTCTGCCAAGCACTGCACTGCCACAGCTAGAGGAAACAGCACATACGGTATGTTGAGGAGTGTGCACCAGCTGAGCCCTGAATTGCTCAGGCAAGCCCCTAGCAGCAGCACCACCATACTATTGAGAATACTCGAGGACCAGAACAGGCCTATTGTTCGATATGTTCTCCTAAATGCCAAATGGAAACAAAGACTTCAGAAGACAGATGAGATGTGGCATAATAGATCATAACTTTTGTTTCAACATTTCTGTACAGTGTGGTGACCATTTGCTTACATTTCTTTTGCTGACACAGTATTTTAACATATTTCCACTATTTACTTACAGACGTCTAGTTACATGAACAGAGCTAAATCAAACATTTTGTTTGCACATTTCAACAAATATTTATGTTTGCTTAACAAATCTAGTTTTAATGATATGTGCCATATGGCTACATTAGTTTAATTCAGTTTAACTGAATTCTGTGTGCAGTGTGTGTATATTAATTATGCTAGAGGGATATCATGCATGTTACAGAGTTTCTAAACAACAAATTAATGTATAAATGTATCCATGTAAAAAAAATCAAGCTGCTTGCACATATCATATCATGTTTTATTTCTGGGTTTCACAGTGATGGCTTAAGATTACTGTCTTCTGTGACACTTTGAATGTTCTCACTTAATTTTTTTGCAGCCAAATTAACATAAAATTCAGATCCTAATATGTGTACTATTCTTCATAATGATGTCTGTCAGTGATTTTAACATCATATTCTTATTACCTGCTTAACTTTGTGTCAGGGTATTAATTTTCATTAAAAATGTAGGCCATAATGTATGCAGAAGCTGGCATAATATAGTTAGTACATACAGTGACTAGACTAGAGGCCAGATACATGAGGCACCATTTGATTCTCAACAGGGACAAGAGATTCTTCTCATGTCTGAAATATCCAGACTGGCTGTGGGGGCCCACACATCCTCCTTTTCAGTGGGTACTGTGGGGACTTCCCCAGGTATAAAGCAGCCATGGTGTTAGGCAGACCACTCATCCCATCTCCTGCTGAGGATAAGATTAAGTGGAGTGACACCAACACTCCCCCATATGCCTTTATGACATGCCCATGGACAAGTGTACCTTTACAATGTGCATTTGAATTCTCTTATACTGCAAGATGATAATGAAGTACTACTTCAGAATGCACAGAACCATGTCATGGACCTGTAGTCTGTGATGTGACAAAAATATTGAATTACAGCTTGCATTATGTATTACTACTGTCATAACATTATTTGGGATTACCCATTGCTTGCAAAGTATGCCATTATGATGTAGCATGTGAGAAACACTGTCCCATCCCAGTAGGTCACCACAGCACCCCACGCAGACATAAGGTAGGGTTCTCCGTACTTCAGATAGTTAGGAATGATTCCACGCACAATGCCATCCATCTCCAGTCCAAGAATTAGGTCAATTACTGATGAGAAGAGGAACAGAGCAAAACCTGCATTGGAAAAACAGAAATATCTCTTATAGGGCTATCAGTATTATATGCTGATATCATTAGCTCTAGTATAGAGCATAAATAAATAAAGAAATCAGTAACCTGCATGCAGCCACTTTTTTTTTAAATTTATATAAAAATAAGTGGTTCAGGGAAAATGTGCCCATGCACTTTATAACTATAGGTTTGTACAGTTTTGACTGCATTAATTATAAATATTCATGTATCTGTGCTTTCATATAATTATGCATAATTAATGTATATGTGTCTCTACAAGAACATGATTCTTGATGGGTGTGTTGAGGAAATTTAGGTAATTTTCCACACAGTCTCAGATCTCACCTTAGTTTGTGTGACGTGGTCAGCAGCATAATTTTGCTGCTTTTATTACCAGACAGCATCATCATATCAAGGAGAATGAGATGGATAGAACACGTAGCATACTATAAGGAGATAAATGTGTGCATTTTGGTACAGAAACCTCAAGGAATGAGACCACTTAGGCAACTGAGCTGTAAATGGTAGAATCACTTTAAAACAGACTTTTGAAAGATGCTAATGTGGTGTTAACAGTCACATCACTTGGCAATATGCACTTCAATCTCGACTAATTAATTAAGTAATTCATTAATAATAATAATTAATTTCACTTTATTAATATGCCAAGTCAACAACCAGATGATCAATTACAGAAGCAGCACAACATACAAACACAAATAACAAGAAACAATAAACAGGACATACATGCAGCAAACACAAACAAAACAAATAGAAGACTGCTTAAAACATTAATTACTATACAGTGTAAGAATAAAATAATAATCAAATCTGAGCATGTTAATTTCCCTTCTCAAGATATCTAAATCACTACAGATTAACAAAAGTAGATTTATGGCTTAAACTAAAACACAGGTTAGCTATATAATCAGAATCTAACTCAATTGCAACATGCTACAACTTTAAGATATGTTTCAACGTCTAATTTGGTTATATAATGCAGCTATATCTCTGCCTGCAAATGCTGAAATTCAAATTAGATACAAGAGAGAAACCATAACTCAAATGAAATGTGCCTATGAGGTAAAATCTGTGTCAGAGATCTAATATGCTTACTAAAGTTACTGCAAACCAAGTTCACAGCTGTAGCACATCTAATGGAAGGGCAATTTTTGTGCACATGTAGAACTAGGTGAATTTTGAGGTGCATCATCCCCATTGAGTGTCGAACAAATCAAATTATAAGGTGTACGCGTATATCGTCAAACACAACTATATATTAGGTGGTGTGGTGTTTACTATATGTAAAGCACAACTACATGTTTCGGCCACAAATGTTGGCCATCTTCAGGTTGTACAATGAAAACATATCAATCAGATATACATGTATCTGTAGGAGGTGAATAGGGT
>Ga0209628_10004211_pt1 | contig 10333 bp, 9 predicted proteins | sample TergutCu122P4_FD_187285 | JGI IMG/M metagenome (GOLD analysis project Ga0209628, IMG submission 187285) | Cubitermes ugandensis P4 segment gut microbial communities from Kakamega Forest, Kenya - Cu122 P4 (SPAdes) (version 2) | ecosystem: Host-associated > Arthropoda: Insects > Digestive system >... | reverse complement strand
GTCCCTACTAATTGAACATCAAAGTGAAAGTGTCAGGAAATTTCAAGGCCATCATTCCACAGACAAAAATGTGCCATGACTTGTTGAAAGACATTTTCCAGGAAGAATACCACCGACAGAAAAAAAGGCCAGGACAACAAGAAGGTGTGTAATGTGTAACAAAAACAATAGAAGGAAGGAGACAGTGTTTTGGTGCCCCGAATGTGAAGCTGCTCTATGTGTTGAAGAATGTTTCAAGGCATTCCACACCAAGTTAAATTTTTAAGTACGATTTTATTACATATTTGAAACGCTTAGACATTCCTGAATATTCTGTTTCAAGTTTCATCGAAATCCAACCACTATTAATGAAACTACATTATTTTGAATAAACTCCTGCACATTTTAGCTCAAAATTTAAATACCCCGTAGAAAAACCTTCCCACATCACAGTATGAACTGGAGTTTAAATGCCCCCACGCTGAAGGGTTAATGTAATAAATTTTTTTTATTTAAACATTCACCGTATTTTTTTATCACACCTCGTATCTCAGCCTGAAAAGACTTTGTGTACCTTTCTAGAAAAATAATGAACCTTATTCCCACAGATTGCCCGTAGCCTGCAGCCCCAGTCCCCTCCATCCTCGACCTATCTGTAAACCAAATGAACCCTTAACTACAGGAGGAGTCCCAGGTCCTCCGGTCCATTCTTCTCTGTGCAACATAGTAACAATATTTTTTAGTTCAAAATTAAATGCTGGCCCCATAACATTGACCCCCATATTAAATATGGGATCTGACTGCTGTAGCCGCATCGATATGCTACTATGTCCTTAATTGGTGTGCACTTGAGACCAACATCCCAGACTCCAGAGATGATGCGCAGCTAACCTCACCTCACTCTGAACTAATAACTCCAGTGGAGGAGACAAGTAAGTGCTTCCATAGCACTAGTAGGAGTAGTGCCCATTGCTCCCTTTATCCCTAACATGCTAGTCTTTTTTGGCACTAGCCGTCTAACAGCCAGGCCACCAAATTAAGGATGCAAAAGGAATGGATGGCCTAATGATACATACGTAGAGCCAATGGACCACCTTGTGTCTTAGGCCCCACTTCACACCATTCACCCTCCTATAGGCACACAACAAATTGTGAGCCTTCCTTACTTTGACATAGAACCTCCAAGTCAGCCGAGAATCCAGGACTACCCTGAGATAATTGACTGACATAGAGCAATGTAAAATAACCCCAAAAAAGTGTGGTTCAGAGAAACCAGGGAGTTTCCTTCTCCTTGTGAATACAACAAACCCAGTTTTGATGGGATTAACTGACAACCCCAACTTGTCGCACCACGTCTCAGTGGTATTGCATGGGCCCCAATAATGTATTTGGGAATTTCCCCACCAATAGAAGACAAATGTCATACACATAGCCTTGAATATATTTGATAGCAAGGATCCTCCATCCCTCTTGCTACAGGTCCAGGAATATCCCATCCTTTCCTGGACTTTTGTATAGTGCAGAAGAATCAGTTGCACATTTCTCTCTCCTATAAGTGACAAATCTCACAGCCACCCACCAGTCCACTGTTTGGCGCAACATGCAGCAGCAGGGGCTGCCAACTACTCTCTAACCACCGAGTAAGGAAAGTGAGTAACAAGCAAGAACTCTAAGGTTTCCTCTTCGGATTGTGTATGCCACACCAAAGGAGCCACCAATGATCCCAGCTTGATCTTAGGTTCTCTAGAAAAAGCCCTATGTAACATCACTGACATATGAAGGTTATTAATGGAGTTACAGAAAGTCCTCCATGCATTTTTTTTAGGCCTTTCGTACCTCCATTCTATATCTCCACTGAGCCTGTCTGTAGATTTCCCAGCCTTGATTAGGGGCATAATGAATGGGTTTTTAAGATTGACAGTGCTGGATGGATTGAGTTTGTTAGTTTGATAGATATTAGCGTTGATACGAATATTACATGCAGTCACCCTTGTAATGAAAATGTATGTTAATATTGTCCCATGTTTTATTTCTGTGTTTCTGAAGTATTTGATAAATATATTTGATCAGTGCTCAGATTCACACTGATGACCCTCAACAACATCTTGAACAAAATATTTCTTGTCATTCATTAAACTGATATGGCTGTACAATAAATTCAGTCAGTTTTACAATCTGTCTTACAGAAAAACAAGGTAATAAATTTCTTCCACTTTTCAGGCACTTTCTCCATATTCATATTAGAAGTAATAACCTGATAGAGCTCATGATGTGCTGTTTTAACTCCTGATTGGTTCATTTAAGCTAAAATTGTTTTGTGATTGGTGACATATCTCCATCACTCTACAGTAACATTCTTTACCTCAAAAACACTTGTATCAGGCACAAGATGCTAAGGTGTATGTTGGACATTACAGTCTGCCTAACATGATTATCCCATTTACATTCAGTAAACACCAAAAGTTACTTTTATTCCTGTTCTACACTGGTGACCCTTTTTAAAAGTAGGCTTGTTTTTATACGAGGATCTTCTACTGTTGTTCTTTGTGTTTGATCAGTCCTCATTAATTTTTCCTTTTCAGCATTTACATAATTTGTTGCTGAAATGTCTACAACTTTTGCATCTTACATTGATCAGAATATCTTTGTTCAACATTACTTTGTAAGCATTGCAGTTTAGCATGCTTCTTTTGATCTGCAAAATTTCGGAACTCATCATAACAAGGTTTATGCTGCTAATGTATGTAATACTTGAACTGTACACAGTTGAGATTTCTTATTTCTGTCCAGTATTTAACTGTAGCTGTAGCGTTGATCCTGTTGTCATGTACATTCTCTGAATCTGCAAATCTACCAGATTTTATTGTTGAGACTTGGGTATTTGATGTATAAAAGTTAATGCAATGACATTATTATTATTATTATGAATTTTAAGGTTTTCACATGAGTGTAATCAAGGATAGTGTTGTGTTTTGTAACCCTGATTGCTGGTTGAATTGTTCCTGGGCCTTCAAAGGAATGTGCCACCTTCATGTTCATGGGTTCCATGTCCTTGGAAAATTCAGGATGCATTTATCCAGCTTGCAGGATATAGAATCTATCATTTTTTTGTTTTGTTTTGAAAGAATCCTCCCTTACTAATTCTTTGTCAAAGTCTACAATACTCAACTCTTTTTAACTGCTGGTATGTTTCTGTTATACATAGATAAATGTGGACCTCACATATTCATATCTTTTTTACATATCTTTTATAGGTTCAGTACGTTCCATTGCCCATCTGACTTCAAGTACTGCTATTATATTTGCATGCAAGAGTCGTCATTGACTGTGGCCACTAATCTCCTGGTATTCCAAGTTCAAATCATGTCATTCATTTTCCATCACCTATATAATTCCAAAAGATTTTTCCCTATTCTACTGCCCCTGTCCCAGGTGGGATGAGATTGTCCACACTTGTCCAGACTAGTCCTGGGGCCCACCAAGCCTCTTGTACTCCTGATACCAGGTCTCTTTCCTGTGGTAAAGCAGCTAGAGTGTAATGAGCTCTCCCACCATCTAGTGCCAAGGTTAAATATAGAATAGAGCTATGGCTCTGCTCCACATCTGAGCCTTCATGAACTTATCTACAATTAAATTTACCAAGGCCCAAACAACACTTTTATCATGTTGGTTTCTGGTGTTGTAAAGTTGTTAGAAATTCTCCCAAACCCAAAGCTGGAGGTTCACCCCATATCAGCACTCTGTGACCTATTATTCATTATTTTGGCAAGTATTTTCCATATCTGTAGGTTGTCTTCTCCATCCCAAAATTGAGGATGTGTCATGCTTTGGGAGACTCTGTTGATGTGACTTCTGTGCTATGGTACTTGAATGATAAACTGTCCCATACAAACATTCACAGCCAGATGAAGGCCTATATACAGGGTCACTCTACTTCGGTATAGGCTTAATCTCATTTATTCAAATACAATTTTATTGCCACCTACTGTTTGATGTGAAAGTTCATTTCTACAGGAAGAACAACCTGATTGAACAACTTTTATTCTATTCCAGAGAGTTTCTGTTCCTGAAGGAGAAGATTTTGGTTGCAGGAAGCATATGGGCCATATGGCTGAACGACAGACTAACTGTGCACAACAGAAAACATATAAACATCTATGCAACAATAGTGAGGAGCACACGTTTACATGTGATGTGTGTAAGAAGTGTTGCAAGTGGCCCAGTTCTTCGGAAATGCATGTAAGCATTCATACAAGGAAGCAGTTGTTTACATGTGATGAATGTAAGAAAACTATCAGTCAGTCAGTTACCTTGAAGTCTTATCAAACTACTCATAGTAGGAAGCGGCGGCATACATGTGATGTGTGTAAGAAATCCTTTATTTATTCCAGTCACTTGAAAGCGCATCTACGAATTCATAGCGGTGAGAAACCATTTACCTGTGGCGTATGTAAGAAATCTTTCAATCAGTCTGGTTCCTTGAGTGTACATCTACGTACCCATACTGGTGAGCGTCCATTTATGTGTTATATTTGTAAGAAATCTTTCAAACAGTCAGGTGCCTTGAAGGAGCATCTAAACACTCATACAGGGCAGAAGCCTCATACATGTGATGTATGTAAGAAATCCTATGCTAGTGTCAGTGACTTGAAGGTGCATCTACGAATTCATACTGGTGAGCGATCATTTACATGCGATGTATGTAAGAAATCTTTCTATTGGTCAAGTCAATTGAATGTGCATCTACGTACCCATACTGGGGAGCGTCCATTTATGTGTGATATATGTAAGAAAGCATTCACAAATCGCCGTGACCTGCGGGACCATTTACGCATTCATACAGGGGAGCGGCCATTTACATGTGACATTTGTAAGAAATCTTTCAAACTGTTAAGTACCTTGAAGTTGCATCTAAACATACATTCAGGGCAGTGGCCATATACATGTGATGTGTGTAAGAAGTCTTTCAGACAATCAGGTCACTTTAATTATCATCAACGTACTCATACTGGGGAACGGCCCTTTACATGTGATATATGTAAGAAATCTTTCAGCCAGCCTGGTGCTTTGAAGAACCATCTACGTACTCATACTGAGCAGCGTCCGTTTGCATGTGACATTTGTAAGAAATCTTTCAAACTGTTAAGTACCTTGAAGGTGCATCTAAACATACATTCAGGGCAGCGGCCATTTGCATGTAATGTATGTAAGAAGTCTTTCAGGCACCGAGGTACATTGAAGTATCATAAACGTACTCATACTGGGGAGCGACCTTTTACGTGTGATATATGTAAGAAATCTTTCCATCGGTCAGATCTCTTGAAGTTGCATCAACGTACTCATACTGGTCATCGTCCGTTTGCATGTGATGTATGTAAGAAGTCTTTCAGGCAGATAAGTCACTTGAAGAAACATCAACGTACTCATACTGTGGAGTGACCGTTTACATGTGATATGTGTAAGAAATTTTTCAGGGGGTCTGGTACTTTGAAAAAGCATCTGTGTACTCATATAGGGGAGTGGCCATTTTCATGTGATGTGGGTGAGAAGACTTTCAAGTTTTGCTAAGTCTTAAAATTGCATCTAGTCACACATACTTAGGAGTGGTCATTTTCCTGTGCTGTCGTGAAAATTCCCTAAATTAAATTAAAACTTTGTTTCATTTGCATAGGAGTTATTTGGCCTTGTCTCTTTCAATGTAGTTCCCTGCACTCCTAATACCCTGCTCCCAGTGTTCTCTCTACTTTTGGGAGCATTGCTGGAATGCTCTTTGTGGAAAAGCACACAGCATCATTTGCGAATTTTCTCGGATGTTGTCATCAGACTCAATATTCAATCTTTGAGTGCGGATTTCAACTTTGGGAACTAAAAGAAATCTGTTGGTAGGAGATTTGGTAAGTACAGAGGTTGTGGGACATGTGTGATGTGCTTTATGAGCAAGTCGTAAGTAATTCGAGGGAATGAATGTGCGGGAGCGTTTTTATGGTGGAGCAACCATTTTTTTCCCTCCTTGAATTCGGCCTCTTTCCTTTCACTGCCTCTCCCTTAAAGGTAGTACTGTTTGTTGACATTATGGCCACCAGGTGAAAATTCATGGTGTACAACACCTCCATAAACAAAACAAACAAAAAAAAACAGTCGTCACCTTCACCTGTGACTGAACTTGCCCTGGTTTTTCGGATCTGATATATGTTTTCAAGACCCATTGTTAAGAGTAGTTTTTGTTTCAGCATCATAGCAGTAAACCCATTTCTCTTCAGCCATAATGACATTTTTTCACACAAGTTTTCATCATTGTTTGCACACACAGAATATTCTTGACTGATATCAAGGCACTTTGTTTTTGCTCTTCAGTCAACAGATGTGGCACAGATTTGGCTGATACACACCTCATACCCTAATTTTTAGTCAAAATTTCACGACACAACTTTTTTGAAATGCCAGCTTCATCAGGTACTTCCCGCACTGTCAAACATCTGTTTGAACAGATGACTTCACACATTTTTACTACATGTTCTTCTGGTGATGTGGTTTGTCATCCACAACATGGAGAATCTTCTATCAAATTTCTGCTGTCTTTATCCGTTTTTCCCTACTCATAAGTTTGAGTTTGGCTAATTCATTTTGACACTCACATGATTAATAGAGGAATATTTTATTTAATATCTAGGTTGTCTGTGTTGTGTACTTTTACAACAAATCTTCAGTAATGGAGGGAAATTACTTAATTTCTCTAACGTTTGAGGAATATAATCAGTTTGCCTGGTAAGTTCAAATTAATTATTTTAATCCATATATTGTTTTAACTACATGTTATCCCTTTAACTGCTCATTTCGTACAATCTGTGAACGCAGAGTGGTTCATTTCTGATTCCATGGTGTATTTTCCTTCATTATGCAGTGTGACTCCCAAGTCGTTAAACCCATATAAATATATTTATGTATATATTTACTGATGATTGTAGGAGCTGGATACTTTAGCCTGATAGTGACTAGAGTAGTGGTAGATGGTCTGATGTTTGAATCCTAGTAGGGTAAGATATTTTCTCTTCTGATTAACATCCAGACTGGCTCTGGGCCCACACACACTCCAGTAAAGTTGGTATTGGTGCTGGGGTTTGATGTCAAATACTGACCTCCATGTAATGCTAAAGTTAAGAATCAGTGGATTTAGACCTGCAAACCTTGTGTTTGCCTTCACAGTCTGAAATGGTTCAGCTTTACTGTGCAAGGTATGATCAATAAAAGACTGGACTGAGCGCACAGCGCTTAAACCAGTGAACGGAACGAAATGCGGCTAGTGGCACTGAGTAGCGGCAACCGTTTGTAACGCTTCTTGTCGCATCACTCTATCACTGCCAATAAGTGAGCTACAGCCACTGAAGTAAACAAGTGCAGTTACCGGCTTGCGTTTTTTTTTAGGCGGTGAAAATGAAGGACTTGGACGAACAATGCGTGTGTGTAAAATTTTGCTTCATACTCGGGACAATTGCTACTGAAACGTGGAAAATGCTGCAACAAGCCTTCGGAGACAAATGTATGAGCCGAACGCAGTGTTTTGAGTGGTACAGTCATTTCAAAACAGGAAGGACGTCGATTGATGAAGATCCCCGAAGTGGATGACCTTCCACTTCAACAGACGATGTTCACATCGATGCAGTTCGTGATTTGATTCTCCAAAATCTCCGTTTGACTATCAGAGGGATTGCTGAAAATGTAGGCATCAGCTATGGATCATGCCAAGCAATTCTGACAGAAAAACTCAATATGCATCGCGTCGTTGCAAAATTCGAGTCCCTGTGTTGACCGAGGACCAGAAAGCAAACCGTGTTAACGTCAGTCAAGAACTGCTTGACCATGTCAGCGTCGTTGAAAACTTCTTGAAAACCATCGTAACAGGCGACGAAACCTGGGTTTATGGCTATGATGTCGAAACCAAGGCTCAGTTGTCACAATGGGTGGGGCAAGGATCGCCCCGACCGAAGAAAGCTCGAATGAGTCAATCCAACATGAAGGTGATGTTGGTGGTTTTCTTTGACTGGCAAGGTGCAATCCACTACGAATTCGTTACATGTGGTCAGACAGTAAACAAAGAGTTTTACGTAGCAGTTCTGAAGCGTTTGAGGGAAGCCATACGCCGGAAGAGGCCGCAGTTGTGGACGAACCAGAGTTGGGTGTTGCACCACGAAAATGCACCAGCTCACTTGTCATTCCTTGCGCGCAATTTTCTGGTGAAAAATGAAACGACCGTTGCACCCCAGCCACCCTACTCTCCAGATATGGCTCCAGCAGACTTTCTTCTGTTTCCCAAGTTGAAGTCTACCTTGAAAGGACGCCGTTTCGACACATCTGATGAGATCCAGAAAAATTCGACGAAGGAGTTGTTCGCCATTCTGAAAGAAGCATTCCAAAGTTGGCAGAAACATTGGGGGTGGTGTGTTGCTAGCAAAGGGAACTACTTTGAAGGTGACAAACTTGAGTAAGTTGTATCTATCAACATAAAGCTTTTATTTCAACAGTCCGGTCTTTTATTGATCATACCTTGTATATGAATTGCTGTGACTGAATGCAGTTCAACTGAATTCATAGAAAATATCTCTGGGGGTTATACTAACAATGCTAAACATTAACAAGAAGTAATTGTGATTTGCATTCCATTGCTGTAAGATGGTGAAGAAGACTGCTGGGTTCAGCAGCACGGTGCTATTGTCACTTTTAGGAAATTAAACAATGAAAATGTTGACAGAGAACATGTACAAATTCAACTGGCAGAAAGTAAAGGCAGTTGAAATAAAATGCTGAACCCTGCATTTCCATCATCACTACAGCATCTGTTCAGGAGGCTGCATCAGATATGTGAAAGAGAGTAAATCCATTCATTGCTGAGTGTGTTGGACATTTCCAACACTTAACATAAGACCGTGTTTTTCTGGCATTAATCTACCTTTATCTTGACACATGGAACATGTTTTGGAAAATGTATTTTGTGACACTGTCATTATCCTGTATGTGTGCAAAGACATGTGATATTTGTTCGAATTATTTTGCATAGTGTTCTGTATAGACATAATGGAGAGTTTACAGTTGGAAGAAGTGTGCGAGCAACTGGTTAGGAAAACAGGAGCTTAGATTTACTTGAATGGGTATGTTTGTAGCTGGGAGCATTTCTGATCTTTGTGTAAGAAATTGTGGCTTAGTCTTTTGTATGGACGTGACGCGGAAGTTCTGTACTGCTGTGATGTTTCTAACAAATGGTTTCCATACTTCCATTGTATGAATAAACTTGACATTACTTTAATTTTGGGGGGGTTTGTCTTTATTATTTAGCTTATTATTACCATCGTTGTTGATATGGCTATTTGTATGTTCCTGTTTTTATCACGTACGCTTACTCGAAAAAGATTTTGCAAGTTTCAGTTGTATTGAGGTAAGCATGTTTCCTCTTATAAAGACAGGGCTGGAATTCTCAGTGTTACTGTGTGCAGTATCTGAGGCATTGTCATGAACAGTTGACACATAGTAGTGTGCTGCTGCTGGTTTTGACTTTGGAGTGGATGTGTCGGCACTGCTGGTCATAATGTCTGTAAACAAGTTCTTTTGCGGTATGTGTCAGTCATCAGGATATGGTTTTATATCCTTCCTGTATTACCTGTCTTGAATCTCACTTGATAGCCATATACATTGTGTCAGATTTATTGCATTGCAATATTGAACACTTGTGGGCTGGGTAGCGTAGTCGGTATAGCGACTGCCTACGGGCTGGGCGGTCCAGGGATCAAACCCGGTGGGGTGAGATTTTACACACCTGTCCAGACCGGCCCTGAGGGCCACCCAGCCTCCTGTACAGTGGGTACCGGGTCTTTCCCGGGGAAAAGGTGCCGCTGGGGCGTGACACTGACCCCTCACCCCCTTCTAGTGCAGAGGTCTAAAATAGAGTAGAGCTATACCTCTACTCTCCCTAAGGACCTTCGTGGCCTGTGAAAGGGTGAAACCTACCTACAATATTGAACACTTCACAAGTCCTGTGTGTTCTGAGCACTTCTTGCGAATTTCATTCACTTAAGTAATTATGTGTGTGTTGGTTAGGGTGAAAAATATTTTGAAGAGAAATTGTCAAGCATAATCACATACAAACACGAAACTTTAATTTCTAAGACACTGAACAATATGCTCGTTCCTGTTTCAGCCACTATATGTTGCCATTTTCTGGCTGAAACATTTAGAAGCAGTGGATAGTAAATACCTGCAATGGGCTTTAAACTGAAGTTTATGTGTAAGTGGCAATCAAAGGGAAGGTGTATAATATTAGATTTAAAGGTGGAACAGATATTTTACATTCAGTACAGATCGGAAG